>Ga0366757_1100_pt1 | contig 9429 bp, 9 predicted proteins | sample TotcelHN113001K6_FD_207061 | JGI IMG/M metagenome (GOLD analysis project Ga0366757, IMG submission 207061) | Enriched cells from coal bed in the Powder River Basin, Montana, United States - Total cells N11 rep1 HSBNCT.N11.300.1.K6 ... | reverse complement strand
ATCTGTCCGTAGCTGTCGACGACAAGTATGCCGCTATGAGCCGAATGAACGATAGCATTAATCTCGCTCTGAAAGCGCTCCATTTGTGCATGAAAAGCTCGCAAAAAAGTACTTTTTGTAATAATGCCCACCAATTTATTGTTCTCATCTACTACCGGCAAACGTTTCACCGGGATATCCCAGGCCTCTTCCAATGTTGAATCCGGACTCACCGTAATGACATTCACAGCCATAAAGGATCGGACAGGCTCATGGAGCGGTAGATTATTAAGTATAGCTTTAATTAATTGAGCAAAAGTAACAATTCCGCACACTCTTTTTTGCTCATCAACAACAGGAGCTCCCTTTATTTTGTATTTATAAAAAAGAAAAGCTGCATCAGACAGAGTATTGTAAGACCAGAGTGCCTTAGGTTCCAGTGTCATATAATTGCGCACCAGCATAGACAACCTCCTCCCCCAATCCGTGCTATTTTTAACTTAATTGTTCACTCTAGCTTTATTTTCCTGCTGATTTGGCGTTTTTTTTATTGTCTTAATAAACATAAAAGGTGTCGGCTTCTGTCTGTTCCGACAGATACCCGACACCTTTTTAGTAAACCATTATGCTCGGGTGTGCCAGTAACCTACTGTCTCATATTGACCAAGATTATCGCAAGAGGAACTGTTGATTGCATACCCCTGATAGTCTGCTTTTTGGAAAAATTCGCTGCTCTGCTCTTCATCTGTAGTGACAAACTCCTGACTTCCACAGCCTCTCACGAGCAAGCTATCAAAATGAATCATGCCATCACTTTCAACAGCCTTGCGGACATAGGTACCTTGAATGCATTCCTTGCCATCCAGCCTTTGTAATAACGCGCTAAAATTAGACATGTTCTTATTCCCTCCTTTACTTTTCTAAATATTACTATTGCATAAATCATGCCAGAAATAATCGGGAATCAGACCACAGATAACGGCTACAGCCATTGCTGCTTCCAGAATGAAGTAGCAATGGCTGTAGTTATGTTGAGAGCGATTCAGCATTTTTCCCGTGTAGAACATCCCAGACTAAACAGGTCCTCCGGCTCCGCCGAATTCTCCTTGGCTGTCATTTCCTGCGGCGTTATCCGGTAAACTGCAACCGCATTGCCGTCATGAGAAGAGCGGTACTTTTCAATCAATGTACTGGTTAAAGAGCTGCTGTAATATTTCGGCATAAATTTATCAAGCAGTGTCTGAAGAACTGCAGCAGACTCGGCAAAGTCAGTTACCTTTTCAGCCTTTCCAAAAAACATTACGCTCATATACGCGGTATCAGCATGACAGGGTACCGGATCAGTCACGGTACCCTCTTCCTTATAAATCGTGAAACAAACCTGCGGCTCCTGGGAAAGGATCGTTACCTTTCTGCCCGAACCCATGCCATGAAAGTAAACAGAACCGTTGTACCATACATAGTTTACGGGAACGGCATAGGGAAGGCCGTCACTCACCATTCCGACCACACCAACTCTTTCCCGCAAAAGAAAAGCTTCGATTTTTTCCTGATCTGTGCAGTTTCGCTTCTTATAGCTTACCTGATGCATTACAGAACACCCTCTCTGTACATTTTTTCTAATTGTGTAAGAAACAGTTCCATCCACTTATTGTTTTGTTCGATATATTCAGAATGGGCAAGCAGTTCTTCCGGCGTCTGCACATAAACGTCGGGAACCATTTCTTCCCTGCAGTTTTCTACAAGGCCTTTAATGATCGACGTCGTGTTCTCCAGATGATACTGAAAACCAAAGACCCTTTTTTTATAAATAAAGGCTTGATGCTTGCAGGCATCGCTTTGGGCTATGCAGGTTGCGTCGTCCGGCAAAACACTGAAAGTATCCCCATGCCACTGAAATACGATTGGCTGCTCAGGGAAAAAAGAAAACAACGGTGTTGACCGTACTTCCTCGCTCAATTGGATAGGCAGCCAGCCAATTTCCTTATGTGGATTTTGCGTCACCTTACCGCCTATTACATCGGCAATCAATTGGCCTCCGAGACATAGTCCAATAATTACTTTTCCCGCTGCAATAGCTTCCCCAATGAACAGCTTTTCAGCAGCAAGCCACGGATAAATTTCTTCCTCATAGATATTCATCGGCCCCCCCATGACCACCAGCCAATCAAAATCCTGCTGCTCGGGAAGAGCGTCATTTTGATATAATTGTGTACTTGTTATAGCATGACCATTTTCCTTCGCCCATGTTAATATGCTTCCGGGGTTTTCAAAAGGTACATGCTGCAAATAATGAAGTCTCACTCTCTTTACCGTCCTTTCTAATTGATTACATAGAAAAGGCCAACTCTAATGGGAGCTTTTGCCCCATTTAGTTGACACTTCTTTGTGTTGCTTATTTTTTTATCATTTTTGGCAAAGCTGATTCTCTTCACTATGGCACGCCTGAGCCACCAATCTTGTTAGGTCTGGTAACAAATTTCTATCAACACCGGTTTCATGACCATAGAGCTTTGTTAATACATAAACAACTTGCTCTAGCGCCGCATTGCCGGCTCGCTCGCCAATTCCGCCTACCGTAACGCTTGCCATCTCCACACCGGCCTGAATGGCAGCTATCGTGTTGGCAGTAGCCAAACCGAAATCATTATGCACATGAATTTCTATCGGGAGGGCACAGCTTGTTATTAGCCTTTGCATAACTTCATAGGTCTGTAACGGCTCCATACAGCCCACTGTATCAGAATAGCGGATATATTCTGCCCCCATACGGGCAGCAGCATCGGACACTTGCAAAAAGAAATCCTCATCAGCCCGGGACGAATCTTCCGTACCCACTGATATTCGGCAGCCAAAGCTGCGGGCATAAGCTACCGAATCCACGAGCTGCTGCAAAACGGCTTCCCTGGTTGTTTTTAATTTATAGTGAAGATGCAAATCCGATACTGGCACAGATATGTGAATAAAAGAAAAACCGCAATTAACCGATGCTAAAATATCTTGCTTGACAGCCCGGTTCCAGGCAATGACTCTTGCCGACAGACCTGCGTCCGCAATTGCTTTCAATGTACTTTGCTCTTCGATACCCATTGCCGGAGTTCCTGCTTCAATCGCAAAAACACCAACCTGATCAAGAGCCTTGGCAATCGTCACTTTTTCTTCTTTGGAAAACACTAAACCGGCCGCTTGCTCGCCATCACGCAATGTAGTATCTACAATCTTGATCTTCATGACGCAACCTCATGCACCAATTTTTGTAATTGCCTGTCCGAAACAGGTGCTTTTTGCCAAATTGCCAGGTCACGGACTTTTTCCAATACCTGCATAACTGACGTAGACTCAAGAGAAATATTCAATTCTTTTAATTTCAATTCAATGGCCGCTTTACCTGAATGCTTGCCAATAATGATCTTACGTGATAATCCCACCGTTTCCGGAGTAAAAGGCTCATATAAATCACTTTTTTTGTTCACGCCGTCTACATGAATCCCTGACTCATGGGCAAAAATATTGCAGCCGATTATCGGTTTTGTAGGTTGAACACGTTGACCAACATAGTGAAGTATTTCTTCACAACAAGCTGCTATATTCTTGGGTACTTCCAGCGGAAACTTAAGCAAAAAACATCCGCCCATTAGCACCTCTTCAATCGCCGGGTATCCGGCAACCCCGCCAACGGAAACGGCGATATGGCGAACGCCGCTTTTTATTGCTCCAAGAGCATTTCCTGTGGCCAAGCCCATAGCGTTTTTACCATAATATTCTATCAGGCATGGAATCTGCTGTTGTAATTTTAGCAAAGTAGCATAAGTATGCACCGGATCAAGCTCACTGTGCTCATCATCAAAAACAATACTGTTGATGCTATATTCCTTCACCAGCCGGCAAAGGCAGCGTATCCTACTCGCTGGATATCGGCAACTGCCGGTAATGTGAAGCGCTACCGTCATTTCCCCTGCGCGAGCTTGGCTGAGTGCTTCTAGTACCGGAACGGACAATTTTTTCACATCTTTACCAGTTAAGGTTATTTTAACATACCTGCTGCCCAACTGACGGGCTTGGATAACCTGCTTGGCATCGGGCTGAATACAGACACGTAAATCTCCTATGTCCACCGCACCAGACTGCAAAACAGCCACGAATACCTGTAAGTTTAAATCAAATACAACTTGCGCCAGGGCTGCGATTTTTCGTTTTACCTCAATAAATTCTGAACTGCTCAAATATTGGCTTTCCCATGCATACCCCAGTGTTTGATCAATGAATGTAAAATTTGTTTTCATCTATATACCGCTGCAGGCTGTTCCCGCAATATCTTCTTCCTGGCGCAGTTGATGAAAAGCATAGCTTAAACCTTCTTTAACGCTGGCGCAAGACTCTACCACAGAGATCCCGTGGCCATGCAAATGTTTTTGCGCATCATGACCAATCCGCATGGTCAACACAGCATCACAGTCCGCAAGCTCCTGAACCACTGCAACCTTTATGTCTTGTGTCTCATCGCAGTTCACCACACCGAGACAATACTTTTGAGTCGGTCTGGTCTCAATGAACCGGCTATTGATGCCATCTGTTTCATAAATATGAAATTCTTCAGCATGACCATAATGCAAGTCAACCAACAACCTATGTTTAGACGTCACAGCCACTTTATAAATCTTTGCAGGAAGCTTGCCTTTTTTTATAACTTCTGGCTTGGCGCTCCGGAACTTATGCGATTGGTCTTCTGTCAACAGTCCGATAGCATCGGCACGGCATTGCTGACAATGACGCATCTGTAGAAGATCAATTTGGCACACATCCCGTAAGGCATTTACTTCTTTCATACTGGTCTGGGGGAAATTCTGAAAGACACTGCCTGGTGCCGGAATTAACGGCATAATATTCGTCATTAGTGCTCCCAGACTTTTCACCTTTTTTACTACTTCCGGTATATGTTCACTATTTATATCTTTAATCATGACAATGTTCACTTTTACCAAAATGCCGTTGCCAGCTAAAAGTTTTATTCCTGCCAGCTGATTGTGAATTAATAGTTCAGCTCCAATTCCTCCTACATAATACTTACCTTGATAGTTAACATGATGATAAATTCTGGCTCCTATGGCAGGTTCCAAGCAGTTGACAGTGACTGTCACATGCTTGATACCCAAATCAATGATATCCTGCCCGTAATGGGGAAGCATCAAGCCATTAGTAGATAAGCAGAAAATCGTATCCGGTGATTCTGCTTTGATTAACTCAATACTTCTTTTTACAGGTTCCCAATTTGCCAGGGCATCACCAGGACCGGCAATCCCGACAACACTCAACTGAGGAATTTCTTCTTTTACCCGGATAAACTTCGCCATACTCATTTCAGGAGTCAACACTTCACTTGTTACGCCAGGGCGGCTTTCATTCACACAGTCATATTTTCGGTTGCAGTAATTACAGCTAATATTGCAGGCTGGCGCCACCGGCAGATGCATTCTGGCATATTTATGATGGGCATCAAAAGAATAGCAGGGATGTTTGGCAGTAATTTTTACTAAATCTTCCGGTATAACCGGCATTACCTTTTTCGAACACTCTGTTTCCATACTTCGCTCAACTCCCTCAATGTACGAAATTACCAAATATACCGATTGTTATCCACACCACAGCTATTCTTATTGAGTATTCTTGCAAGCAGCTCTAACAGTTACAATTCTTGTTTGATCAAATAAGCTTTGAACTTCATTACACATGTAAAGCACCCGCTTTGTATCTGATTGTTCAGGATTACCGTGATAGTAGTTTTCAATAGAACAGATACCAAATATTAAGTCCAGTGAGCGTATTTCTTTTTTTAATGCGGCAGGAACGTCGATAATTGTTTCTACAGTATCCATTAGGCAGGTATAATTGTGATTGCCCGGCTCTTCACCATATAATTCACACAAAGCAACAAGATAGCTTTCGAGCGCCACTGACGCTACGTTGAATACCACACTGGAACATTGTCCTTCATCTAAAAACTGTTCCGCCCTGCGATGGTACATCTTTGCACTCTGATAATTTTTTTCAAATACTTCTAAATCGATTTCATTCCTGTTCATCATTGTTCTACCTCTTTTTATTGATTCTGCCAGAACCTAACAATCAGGAACTGGCAGAATGCAATAAAATTCCAGTTTTTTACTAGCTGATTACTCTGATTCTAATAGCCTGAATCCATCTTACCAAACATTGAGAATCCATTCTTTGTTTTTCTTATATTCCATATCGGTAAACAGCGTATTTGCCATTTCTTCGGCAAGCCATATGGCACCGGCATAACCGACGATGGGATGACGGTGCAGCCCCGCGCGGTCGTAAGTGGGGAAACCTACGCGCACCATAGGGATCTTATGATCGATGGAAATGAACCGCCCTTTGGAATGCCCCAGAATGAGATCAAGTTCCAGTCCCTCATTAGTGATCCGGTTTTCCAATTCCCACAGATCGGCATTCATAATGATCTCCATATCAAAATCAACTTTTTCCTGAAGCGCCTGGATGCGGGGATCATTCGGATATGTCGTGTTGTCGTCACCGAGCAAAACCAATACAGGCTTCATCTCCAGATCAATACAGAATTCTGCAAGACCGATGACAAGATCGGCATTTCCGTAGATTGCTACCTTCTTATCGGCAAAGAACATGTGTGTAAGATCGGTCAGCGCATCAATGGCAAGTCCGCGCTCACGAACAAGCGATTGAGGAATTGCCTTCCCGGTCATTCTTCGCACATTCTGCAAAAAGATATCTGTGTTGCGAATGCCGATAGGTGTCGGTCCAACGATTGCCGGAATATCAAATTCTCTTTCCAAATATGTGGCGGTTTGGCCACCTTCGTACCTATTTAGCGCGATTGTTCCCAGCGCGTCGGCTGTCCCGGTCAGATCCGCCACTGTTGTATTACCGTGAGATACCCAGTTTCCATCCGGCATCAAGGGAGAATCAAAGTCCTCGATTTCAAAGAGAACCGTTGCTTCCACCTGCATTTCGGCGAGAAGGTGCTTGAGTGCTGTTACGTCTCCGGGATTGACCCAGCCGGTAATTAAGTTGATTTTCCCATTAGGTTTGTCTTTTTTGGCAAAGTAACTTACAAAATCCTTCACCGCAACATCATAGCCGCTTACCATGCTGCCCTTAAAACTAGGTGCATGAACCGGAATAAGATGAACCTCCCGACCGGCATATTTTTCTTTCAAAAGCTCATTATTGAGTTTCAAAATGACACCATCAATGTCATCACCAATGACTTCCGTCGAACAGGTTGTGATGATTGGAATAACTTTTACATGAGGGTACCGCATCAAAAGCACATCAACTGCTGTTTCAACACGATTGAGGGCACCAAACACCGCACCATCTTCGTGGACGGAGGAGGAGGCAATCTCGAAACTCTCCTTGAAATGCTGTGAAAACAGCAAGCGGACGAACATAACGCAGCCTTGACCTCCATGAACAATTCCAATACAATCCTTTATTCCGATACTGGCAAACTGCGAGCCACAAGGCTGACATGTAAGTATAGGGTTAATAACGCCGGCACGTTCTTTTGCTTTCACTTCACAAGGCATAGCAATACTCCTTTTCCTATTTGTTTTGTTCTGCAGCCGCCGTACTGGCGCGAATTCTTACCTTTACTCTTTAATACTTCGAATCATTAAGCTCTTCATTAAGCGAGCCCGTAATGGTTAAGTAGTCCATACGGTCTTTGAGTCCCTGCATGAGCAACTTAAGCTCCGCTTTGTCCAGCGTAGTCAACCACGAATAACGAGCTTTGAAAGCATCAGCCAGACATATGGCATCTACCCAATAGCATCTATCAGCTGGAGTTTCCTTTTCAACGGGTTCTTCACACAATATCTGCATGGTTTTCGTCAGTATTCCCTCATTTTGCTTCTCTCGGTCCCAGGTACGGGAGTGAAACTGCCACAAACAATGTTTCATAATATAATCTACCAGTTGTTCAATTCTGTCTTTCATCCTGTCTTCCATCACTATCTCCTCTCCCTTATACTACTGAGAGTTTTTTTTGCGCCGGGAAATCGGGATATGTCTTGCTACGCAATGGAGAAATGCTATCATACTTACCCGTATATTCCCTCAGAGCCTTTGAAGAAGTTACCTCTTCGTTCAAACTCACATCCGAGATCATCTTTTGGGTTAAGAATTGTGTCTCCGTAGGTATTTCATCCTTGCTGATGTCCACGAAGGAAAGCTGATGAATCGGCGAATAGATCCCATTATAGATATCCCGCGCAAACCTGACCCAGCCTTCATATCCTTTATACGGGCCATTATGATAAGCATGGGCGTTGAGGTAGGGAACACGAAGCTTTTTGGCAACTTCACCGGGACGTTTACCGGTGAATATAATGTCAGGCTTCAGCATCTCCATAGCTTCAATTGATTCCAACTCATTGGGATCGTCGATGGCGAGAGCACCTTCCTCACATCGGGCAATGCCCTTTTCCATGTCACCCTGATGACCAAATTTCGTATACACCGAAACGACCTCAACGCCCATCTCTGCATGTATTGCATGCGCCCAATGCCAAAGCTTGGATCCGCCCGGCCAGAGGCATACTTTTTTACCTTTCAGGCGTTCCTTGTACCAGTCGAGTTCCGGTTTCCATCTAGCCGTTTCTTCATCAATGATAGCCTGGGCTCTGTCCTCTATTCCGAAGAATAAGCCAACCTTTCTGAGTGACGACGATAATGCTTCAAAGCCAAATCCGTCGATATCAAGCCTTGGAGTTCCATATCTTACTTTAAGCTCATTGCAGATATATTCGGCTGAGCGGGCACATTCAAGAACATTGAGGTGCGCCCGGTGCATTGATCTGAGATCATCGTAGGACCCGTTGCCGGTGAAAGTGGACAACACCTGAATGCCCATTCTTCTGAAATAATCCACCATGACTTCCTGATCACCTTGAATGTTATACTCGCCCACGTAGTTAATGACATAGTCACTGGTGATTTTGGGTTCCACATTTCCGACCTTCTGATTGATCCAGGCAATGTTAATTTTGTGATGTCCCCCTGACTGACTCGGTCCCCCGAATCCGGGAGCATTGCAGACGAAGATATCCACATCAGGCATTTCCTCCATCACTTCGTCGGCAATTGCGTTAATATCGTCTCCAATTAGTGCGGAAGCACATGTTTGGTACAGCGTCATCCGTTTGATTTTAGGAAATGCTTTGAAAGCCTCAATAATGTTCTGCTTGAGCAGTTTTTCTGCCCCGAAGATGATATGCTTTTCCTTCATATCCGTCGCGTAAGTATATTTGAGCTGGTAGTTGTCATTATCACTGATATAGCGTTTGGTTTGCCAAGTGTCATAAGTACATCCCACCGGTCCATGGCTCATATGGATGACATCCTTCATTGGTGTACCGATAACATGCTTTGCTCCGCAGTACGCGCAGC
>Ga0366757_1085_pt1 | contig 9722 bp, 12 predicted proteins | sample TotcelHN113001K6_FD_207061 | JGI IMG/M metagenome (GOLD analysis project Ga0366757, IMG submission 207061) | Enriched cells from coal bed in the Powder River Basin, Montana, United States - Total cells N11 rep1 HSBNCT.N11.300.1.K6 ... | reverse complement strand
TATTCCCTGTACATAGGGAACGAGAGTAAGCCGGTAGACCCGAACAGCAACGAAACGATCTCGGTTACCATTCCATCGGGTACGGGGACCGCAGGAATTGCCAATCTCTTGGAAGAAAACAATCTCATAAATAATAAGGGAGTCTTCAAGCTTCAATCCAGAAGCAAGGGGTATGACGGCAAATATAAGGCCGGACAGTATTCTCTGTCTCCCAGCATGTCCATGGAGGAAATCATGGAGCTTCTGCTGATGGGGAAGGATGAAACCGTTCGGTTTACCATTCCGGAAGGCTATGATATCAAGCGTACTACGGCGAAGCTTTCCGAGGAGGGCTTGGTGAATACGGAGGCTTTTGTGAAGGAAATCGAAAAAGGACAGTTTGATTATAAATTTCTGGCCGACACTCCTGCAGGACCAGACCGGCTGGAAGGGTTCCTGTTCCCGGACACCTACGATATATTCACAACCGCGAACGAGCATGATATCGTCGATAAAATGCTGTATCAGTTTAATAAAGTATTTACGGACGAATACTACGCCAGAGCAGAAGAGTTGGGTATGAGCGTGAGGGAAGTCATTACCCTGGCGTCGATCATTGAAAGGGAAGCCCGGGTTCAGGAGGACAGGCCTGTTATTGCAAGCGTGTTTTACAACCGGTTGAAAATCGGAATGCCTCTTCAGTCCTGTGCGACCGTTCAGTACATACTGGGGGAACAAAAGGCCGTATTAAGCATCAAAGATACGAAGATCGAGTCACCGTATAACACCTATATCATTTCCGGTCTGCCACCGGGACCAATTGCATCTCCGGGTGCGGATTCCATCAAGGCAGCCTTATATCCTGCAGATACGGATTATGTATTCTTTTTGGCAAAGGGAGACGGCTCCCATGCATTTTCCGTCACCTATGAGCAATTCTTAAAGGACAAAGCAAAGTACATCGATTGAGGAGTTTCATGAATATCACAAACGATAAAGTAACCGAGTATCTGGAAGCACTCTATCAGCCTTTGAGCAAAACAATTGAGCTGCTACGGGCAGATGCGGAGGAGCAGCATATCCCTATCATTTTAAGAGAGACAGAAGCCTGTATCTTAAATATTATCAGAATGAAAAAGCCCCGGCGCATTTTAGAAATCGGTACAGCGGTGGGATATTCGGCCATTTGTTTTGCAACGGCCTCTCCCCAAACAGAAATTATAAGCCTGGAGCTCAGCGAAGAAATGGTTTGCATTGCGACGGAAAATGTAAAGCAGCATGATCTCTCCAACCGGATCCGTATCATGGCCGGAGATGCCGCTGAAAGCTTGAATGAGCTGAAGGGTAGCATAGCAGATGTGGATTCCGAAGGCTTTGATCTGGTGTTTATCGATGCCGCGAAGGGACATTACAGGGAGTTTTGGGATGGCAGCATTCCACTGTGCAGGAGGGACGCTGTCATTATTTCAGATAACGTACTTATAAAGGCAAGGACTGCGTCCGATGAATATGTAACGGAAAAAAGACAGAAAACAAGTGTCAGGAGAATGAGAGAATTTATCGAATATATTACGAAATTGGATTATGCTGATACTGCAGTTTTATCCGTCGGAGACGGTGTTGCTGTCAGTGTTTTGAATATCAGAGGATAAAATGAAAAAAATTGAATTACTGGCACCGGCCGGAGATTTGGAAAAATTGAAGACCGCTGTTGATTATGGTGCAGACGCCGTCTATTTCGGGGGAGAAATGTTTGGTCTCCGTGCTGCCGCAAAAAATTTCAGTATAGAACAGATTAAGGAGGGCGTAGCGTACGCCCACGACAGGGGCAGAAAGGCCCACATGGCGATCAATATCTTTGCCCATAATGAGGATATCACCGAACTGGAGAACTACTTGAACCAGTTAAAGGAGATTCCTATCGATGCGTTTATCGTGTCGGATCCGGGCATCATCATGATGATCAAAGAAGCGATCCCCGCTGCGGAAATCCACCTCAGCACCCAGGCCAACATGACAAACTATAAAACCGCAGAGTTCTGGCACAAGCAAGGCGTGAAACGAATCGTACTGGCCAGAGAGCTTACCTTTCACGAGATCAATGAGCTGAGAAGGAGACTTCCGGATACGCTGGAACTGGAATCCTTTATTCAGGGAGCCATGTGCATCTCTTATTCCGGTCGCTGTCTGCTGAGTAATTTCATGATCGAACGGGATGCCAACAAGGGGGAATGCGCCCATCCATGCCGATGGAAATACCATCTGGTAGAGGAGCAAAGACCGGGGGAATATTTCCCCGTGGAGGAGGATGAACGCGGTACCTATATCCTGAATTCCAGGGATCTGTGTATGATTGAGCATATTCCGGATCTGATCCGGGCAGGACTCACATCCGGAAAGATCGAAGGCAGGATGAAGAGTGTCTTTTATGTTGCGACGATCGTGGGCGCATATCGAAAAGCCATCGATGCCTACTACAATAATCCGGAAGGCTATCAATTCAATCCCGAGTGGCTGAAGGAACTGAAAAAGGTCAGCCATCGTGAATTTACGACCGGATTTTATTACAATAAGCCGACCAACAAGGATCAAAACTACCAGACCAGCGCGTATTCGAGAGAATATACCTTCGTCGGTCTGGTAAAAAGCTACGATGAAAAAACCGGGATCGCCGTGGTGGAACAGAGAAACAAGATGAACCTGGGGGATGAGATCGAAGTGTTTGGACCGTATACCGACTATTTTACCCAGAAAATCGAAATACTGCTGGATGAGGAAGATCAGCCCATCGCGTCGGCACCGCACCCTCAGCAAATAGTCAAAATAAAGATGGCGCAACCTGTTGCGGAAAAATATATGTTCCGAAAACAGAAATAAAGTGGTATAATATAGCAAACGCCCACGATTGAGATTCAGCGTTGCTGCAAGGAAGCGTTTGATATATCATGCGGCGACGCAGCTTGCATGATATATCAAACGCCCACAAGAACAATTTTAAGGAGGAAATACTGAATGGATCCTGACCCGAGTATATCATTAGCGGTTCAATTATTATTTTTAACACTACTCATTTTAATAAATGCTTTTTTTGCGTCAGCAGAAATGGCCATTGTTTCCGTAAATAAGAATAAAATTAAAATACTTGCGCAAGAAGGCAACCGGAAAGCAAAGCTTTTATTAAAACTCTATGAGGAACCAAACAAGTTTTTATCAACGATTCAAGTTGCAATCACATTAGCCGGATTTATGGCCAGTGCGGTGGCGGCAACCACGATGGCGGACGATCTCGCTCAATACCTGACAGAATATAATATCCCCTATGGAACGCAGATCGCGATCACCTTGGTCACTTTGGTATTATCTTATATTACGCTTGTCTTCGGTGAATTGTATCCAAAAAGAATGGCACTTCAGTATTCTGAAAGAATTGCCATGTTTTGCGTGAAACCGATTATTTTTATTTCAAAGATAACGAAACCATTTGTTTGGCTCCTTTCTGCATCCGTCGCCTTTCTGCTGCGGATCACCGGCGTAAAGGCCACTAACATCGAGGAACAGTATTCGGAGGAGGAAATCAGATCTCTGCTTGAAGTCGGACAGGAAACAGGCCTGATTAAAGAAACCGGTAAGGAAATGATTACTAGTATCTTTGAATTTGACGACAAGCTTGCCTATGAGGTTATGACGCCGAGAACCGATGTCTATATGATCAATATTAATGATAATCTTGCGGATTATGTGGATGAACTGCTAGAGGAACGGTATGCTAGAGTACCGGTTTATGAAAAAGACAGCGATAATATTATCGGTATCCTTTATATGAAGGATTTTATGATCGAAGCAAGGAAGCACGGGTTTGAAAATGTGGACATTAGAAGTCTGCTCCGCAAGCCTTACCTTGTGCCGGAAAGTAAAAATATCGATGAATTGTTCCGCGAACTGCAAGAAACGAAGGTCCATATTGCGATATTAATTGATGAATATGGCGGAGTTGCAGGTATTGCTACGATTGAAGACCTGATTGAAGAAGTCATGGGGAACATAGATGACGAGTATGATGACAGCGAATCGAAAATAGAAAAACTGGATGATTACACGTACTTAATTGACGGTCAATATTATATTGATGACTTAAATGATGAACTTCAGCTCGATCTTGAGTCAGAAGAGCATGAAACAATAGGAGGCCTGATCATCGATATTCTGGGTGAAATCCCGGATGAGGATGAAACAGAGGAAAGAATCATAGAGCTTGAAAACTGCACCTTCAAGATTGAATCCGTTAAGGATCGTCGGATTGATAAGGTAAAGCTTTATATTGAACCGAAGCAGAGCAATCATGCTGAGAGGGATGAATAAGACTAAATTCTTTCATAGAGTATGAATATAAAACCAGAACACAGTCGGATACGGCTGTGTTTTTTTATCCAGCAGGAAGTGGCGCAAGCCACTTTTTTTATTCATTCGTGGCGGCAGCCGCTTTTTTTGTGTAATAAAATCTTGTCCTACTCATATGATGTAACAATAGGGATTCCTGTCCAATTTCTTTTACGGTACAAAAGGGTTCCTATAAAAAGAACGAAAGAGGGTCATTATATGAACGGTTTGGATAAGATATTGATGAAATTACCCATCGAAATCGGGGAGCAAATCAAGGGCTTGCCAAGTCCGATTAAAAAGAATCTGGAAGAAATCCGCATCCGTAACGGTCAGAATATTGTGCTGTTTGCCTCCGGAAAGGAATACGGACTGGAATGTCAAAACCGTGCCCAAATAGATAATGTAATAATTAACAACATATTTAATTCATTATTAAACTATTCTGCGTATGCCTGTCAGGAAGAACTGATAAACGGCTATATTACAATAGAAGGAGGTCACCGAGTCGGCGTTTGTGGACGAACTGTCATGGAAAACGGAAGGGTGAAGACGATAAAAGATATTTCCTCCATCAATATCAGAAGAAGCAGAGAAATCATCGGGGTGTCCGATCCATGTATGGGCTATCTGCTGAAGGGAAAGCATCAGATATTCAACACCATAATCGTCTCACCTCCCAAATGCGGAAAAACCACGTTACTGCGGGATATGATTCGAAATTTCAGCAGTATGGGGTTTCAAGTCGGTGTCTGTGATGAGCGTTCTGAGATTTCAGGCATGTACAACGGCCGTCCATCCTATGATTTGGGAATCCGGACCGATATCCTGGACGGCTGTCCGAAGGAAAAAGGTATGATCATGCTGATCCGTTCCATGTCTCCCGATCTCATCGCTACCGATGAAATCGGGAAAAGGGAGGACTGCCATGCAATTGAAGCGGCTGTCTGTGCAGGGATCAGTCTTTTAGCCACGATTCACGGCAGCTGCTACGAGGATGTCATCAACTCCGGAATTGGAGAATTGGTGGGGAGAGGGATCTTTGAACGTCTGATTTTTCTGTCCAATGTTCCGGCGATCGGATCCATTTCGGCGATTCGGGATTGGAGGAATCAAAATGTTGTTTAAGTGGATTCTATGCATCTTTATTTTGCTGGCCGGAGTTGGAATCGGGCAGCTTAAGGCAAAGTCCTACGACAATCGTGTCTATCATCTCCATGAGTTGATCACCACTTTAAAAGTGCTGGAATCAGAAATGAAATACCGGCTTGATCCGCTGCCGGTTTTGTTTCTGAGAGTCAGCAAAATCAAGGATGGTATGAGTAGGTCGCTTTTGGAAACTGCCGGTCTGCTTTTGCAAAATCAGGCATCACGAGATTTGCCCGATATCTGGATGGAAGCCGTAGAAACAGCCTATATGGAAAGCGCACTCAATAAAGAAGATAAGCGTATCATAGCAGACCTTGGGATCGAGTTGGGCAAAACCGATATGGAAAGCCAGTATGGCATGTTCCTTCGCACCTATTCCCTTTTAGAGGCCCAGGTGGCGGAAGCCATTGAGGAAAAGAAAACGAAGGGAAAGATGTATAAAAGTCTGGGTTCCGCCATCGGTGTTCTGATTGTGATTTTACTCATTTAATAGCGCCTTCCAAGGCTATTCTCTTAGAAACCGCCTCCTTTCAGATGCTTCGCATCAAAGTCGGTAATAGGTTTCACCGTTTCCTCCGAGAATACCCAGGGAGATGCGCTTTTATGAATAAAATCTTGTCCAAAGAATATGATGTAATGAAACTATAAGATTAGGCATCTTTTTAGGAAACTTGAGAGGAGAATTTAGAATGGACATCAATGTGGATATTATCTTTAAAATTGCTGCAATTGGCATTATTGTTGCCGTGCTAAATCAAGTACTGATACGGGCGGGTAGAGAGGATCAGGCCATGATGACTACGCTGGCGGGGATCATCGTGGTACTTCTTTTGATCGTTCAGATGATCAATGATTTCTTTATTGCGGTGAAAACCTTGTTTCAATTGTAGGTCAGCTTTAAAAAAGGGAAATGAGGTGTTTTTATGGACATGGATATCTTCCGTATTGCGGCGATCGGAATTGGCGGGGTTGTGGTATCCTCGCTGGTAAAAGGATATAAGCCAGAATTTGCAACCTATGTAGTTATTACCACCGTTATGGTCATCTTTATCATGGTGATCTATAAATTGACTGCTGTTTTTGAATTTTTGAACGAAATCTATAACCAAATCAGCTACGGAAAGAATTTTTTCCCTATTATTATAAAGGTTCTGGCAGTGGCATATATTGCAGATTTTACTGCTCAGATCTGCAGGGATTCCGGTGAATCGGCAATCGGAGGGAAAGTTGAGTTGGCAGGCAAAGTAATGATTTTCTATTTGGCGGTACCTGTAATGATGGCAGTCATGGAGCTGATCAACAAGATGCTGCCGGGCTGATGAGGTGAAAAGAATTGAGTGTTGAAAGCATTGTAAATGAGCAGCTTGATTCAATGGATATGAAAGAGATCGAGGAGCTCTTTGATATTGCAACAAGCAAAGGAACTGTTTTTGGAGATACAAGTCCGGGAGAAATCATTCGCAGCATCCTGCAGGGAGATCCCATCTTCAGTTTTGAGGATATTATCAGTACAATCAGTAACTATTTTATGCATGAAATCTATGGGAGCATCTTATTGGGGGTACAATTGGTGGTGGTTTGCATCATCATCGGCCTTTTGAAAAATCTGGCTGATTCCTTTTCCGAAGATACGGTTTCCAATCTTGGTGTCATCGTATGCAGCTGCTGTGTAATGGTGCTTTGTCTGAAAAGCTTTATGGATATATATCAAATTTGCAGCAATGCGGTGGATACCATGACGGTAACGATGCAGGCCCTGCTGCCAATCCTTGTACCTTTATTGATTACAATGGGAGGCTTTACATCCGGAGGGATATTGAATCCCTTTATCGTAACCGCAATCACGATTTTCAATTCTGTTTTGCAGAGACTGATCATGCCTGCCATCTATATTTCGTGTATTTTTATACTGGTCAACAGTCTTTCGGAGAAGGATTATGTAAAAAAACTGGCGCTGCTGATCCGTGGAATGGCAGTTACCGTGATGGGTCTTTTAGTCACCTTGTTTTCAGGCCTTACAATTGTACAAGGCCTCGTGACAAAAACTGCGGACGGAATGCTGGCCAAGACGGCCAAATACTCGGTAGATAATTTTGTCCCCATCGTGGGAGGCTTTGCAGCAGATTCACTGGATTTGATCCTAAGCTGCGCAGCCATTATCAAAAACGGAATCGGAATTTTTGGTTTGATGATCATCATTACCCTCCTGGTCATTCCGATGATCAAAATTCTGGCGGTTGCGCTGGTGTTTAAAATTTCTGCCGTAGTCATTGAGCCCATTGGAAATAAGACCATTTCAGACTGTGTGAACGAGGTGGGGAATACGGTGATCACCCTTGCAATTATTTTATTCCTTGTTGCAATGATGTTCATTATTTTTCTATCGATTATTATCGGAATCGGAGGCAGCAGTTTATGGAAATAAAGAACGAAGCGGTGAGAATGGGAGGTGACTGAGGATGGAGATTGCAAGAGAATGGGTCAAAAATATTTTCATTATTATCGTAGCGGTAACCTTTGTTGAAATCCTGCTGCCGCCGGGAAGTATGAGCAAGTACCTGAAATTTATATTTTCTCTGATCATTATGGCTATAATATTGTCCCCATTGGCAATTTTAATGGAATAAGGACATATCCATATTTATATATTAATAGGGAGGATAAAGCATGTGGGATAAACTGAAAAATGATAAATACGTAAAGGACTTGCTCATCAAGTTGCTTACGGTACTATTTGTAGCAGCAATCGCACTTCTGCTGTTCGATGTTCTTACACAGAGTAAAGACGGGAGAAGGCAGATCGTAGATATGGACGGCGGGACAGAATATACGGAAGAAACTGCCGTGGCTACGGAGGAGGAAATCAGGCTGGAGAAAATATTAAGCCAGATGAAAGGAGTCGGAGATACCAATGTTATGATTACCTATCAGAACGTGGAAGAAAAAGATACGGTATTCAGCAGTGAAACGAAAAAGACTGACCGGAAGGTGGAGGGAGTGATTGTAGCTTCAGAAGGAGCAGGTAACATTATTGTCAGGAGCAATATTATCGATGCGGTAGCAACAGTATTTAACATCCCTGCGTCAAATGTGATGGTCTTTGAGAAAAGCGACACCGATAAAGAGTAAAGGAATGACTTGATTTGAAATGCGAAAGCAGGATTTAGGGGGGATATCGTAAATGAAATTATTAAAAAACAAAAAAATAATTCTGGTTTGTATGCTGGTACTGATTGTCGGCATAGGGGTACTGAATAACAAGCTGAATAATGATCAGGATCTTTCCGCTTCCGCGGGATATACCGATTATGAATTGGAACAGATGAGTCTGCATGACGGAGATGTGCTGGTCGACAGCCTGAATGTCACCGAATTGCCCGGAACAAGCAGCGATGGTGCTGTAGATACGAACACACCAACCGATGAAAATGCAGTTGTCGATACCATAGCCGGTGCAGATCAAACCCCGGCAGTTTCCTCTGGCGAAGCCCTCGACACCAGTTTGATTGTAACCTCGGATGATCTCACAGAAATCGCCAATGCAGACATCTATTTTGAAGAAGCGAGAGCCACCATCAACATGGATAGAAACCAGGTGATATCAATGCTTACCGATGTCATTGAGGAGACAAAGGATGGAAGTGCGGAAAAGAATAATGCGACACAGCAGAAACTGAAAATCATCGACTATATGAACAAAGAGAAGGTAATCGAGAATTTGATCAAAAATAAGGGCTTTACAGATGCACTGGTTTTGATGACGGATAATTCAGTCAATGTCACGGTCAACAAGCAGGAAGTCACCCAGTCCGATGTGGCGAAAATTTGTGATATCGTTATGAGGGAAACTGGTCGGAATGCCAGCCAGATTGTGATTCAAAGCAAGTATTAGCGGGGTTTGACTTTTCCTTGAATCAAATTAAAAATTGTATCTGGAGTTCACTTCTGATATAATGATTCTATAACTTAAAGTGCGGCAGAGCCGCAGGGCGCAGGCCATCGCCGCAAGGTAGAATCAATTTATTTTGCTTGGTGCTGCTCGCAAAATATAACGAAGCGGAGATATCTCCCGCTTCGTTGAATATAAAAATAATTTCTACAGTCGAAATATTTCTACTTAGGCGTTATAATATGTAAGGTGTGAAAAGAATGAGCACGACAACCGAAGAAAAACTGGGAACCCTAAAAATATCGGATGATGTTATCGCAATCTGCAC
>Ga0366757_1090_pt1 | contig 9979 bp, 10 predicted proteins | sample TotcelHN113001K6_FD_207061 | JGI IMG/M metagenome (GOLD analysis project Ga0366757, IMG submission 207061) | Enriched cells from coal bed in the Powder River Basin, Montana, United States - Total cells N11 rep1 HSBNCT.N11.300.1.K6 ... | reverse complement strand
GCTATATAACTCAGGCAACAGCTCAGGCACCGGATTTTGAAGTCGTTGATTCGGGCGCTGAATTCTATCCGTCGGTCAAGGATCTGGCCCAGAAGGCCAAGCGAATTGGCTTTGAAGAAGATTACACGAGTTATGCCATGTATCTCAAGCTGAAAGATGCCCTGCCAAACGCTGAGTTAACCGGGCACGCTGCTATTCTGGCTGGCTTGCGTTCAATCAAGGAGCCGGAAGAACTGGCTAAATTGCGCCAGGCGGTTAAGATTGCTGACGACGGGTTTGCTCATATTTTGAAATACCTGGACTTTGGCCAGACGGAAGAGGAAATTTCTCTGGAACTGGAATTTGCGATGCGCAAGTTTGGCGCCAGCAGCAAGTCCTTTGACTTTATCATTGCTTCAGGGTGGAGAAGCTCACTGCCACATGGGGTGGCAAGCACCAAAACGATCCAGCGCGGCGAACTTCTGACCATGGATTTCGGGGCAATCTATCAGGGATACTGTTCAGATATCACCCGAACTGTTGCCTTGGGTGAAGCCGATGAAAAGCAGCAGGAGATTTATGAGCTTGTTTTGGCAGCCAATAAGGCGGGAATCGCTGCAGTGAAGCCTGGTCTCAAAGGAAAAGACGTGGATGCTGCGGCACGTCAGGTGATTGAGAAAGCCGGTTATGGCAGCTATTTCGGTCACGGGTTGGGTCATTCTGTCGGATTGGCAATCCATGAAAACCCGCGCTTCAGTATGAGGGAAGAACAGATTATTGAGCCGGGTATGGTTATTACCGTCGAACCGGGCATTTATCTTCCGGACTGGGGCGGAGTTCGCATTGAAGATATGATTGTTGTTACTGAAAACGGTTGTGAGGTCTTGACACAAGCGCCAAAGGAGTTCATTATTATTGAGTGATTTCTTTGCGCATTTTCGACCGATTTTGGCCTTTTTCGCTTTGAAAAGGTTTTGCTCCATCGAAGTAAATTGTTTCGAATGGGACAAGCTAAAATAAAATGATATTACTTTAGGGGGATAATTCAATGATTTCATCCAATGAATTCAAGACAGGTGTAACGATTGAAGTGGATAATGACGTTTATACAATCGTCGAATTCCAACATGTTAAGCCTGGCAAAGGAGCAGCTTTTGTCCGTACGAAGTTGAAAAATGTTAAAACTGGTGGAGTCGTTGAGCGTAAGTTTAACGCCGGTGAGAAAGTTCCCAAGGCTCATGTTGAGCGTCGTGAGATGGAATATCTCTATAAAGACGGCGACCATTTTGTTGCTATGGATAACGAAAGCTATGAGCAAACCTCCCTTACTGAAGCTCAAATCGGGGACGGTGTAAAATGGCTTAAAGAAAATATGAAACTCGGCGTTCTCTTCTTTAATGGCAACGTTATTGGCGTAGATGTGCCTAACACAGTTATCTTAAGAGTTGCTGCAACTGAACCCGGCGTACGTGGAGATACCGCTACCGGCGGTTCCAAGCCGGCTACTTTAGAAACAGGCGCAATCGTTCAAGTTCCGTTCTTTGTCAATGAAGATGAATTGCTGATCATTGACACTCGTACCGGAAGCTATGTGCAACGCGCTTAAGCTGAAATATTAATTAACGAATCAGAATACCTCCTTTCGGGAAACCTTTTGATAGACAAAGGCGAGCCCAGAGGAGGTTTTTTGTTGATATGAAGCTTAGCGTAATTCCATTAGGCGGAACAGGTGAAATCGGTAAGAACCTTTTGGTTTTTGAATATGAGGACACCATTATCCTCATCGACGGAGGAGTCAAATTCCCGGATGACGAGCTGCTTGGCATTGATTTGGTTATCCCGGATATCTCCTATCTGGAGAAACGCAAAGAGAAGGTCAAAGGAATTTTCATAACCCATGGACATGAGGATCATATTGGCGGGCTTCCTTTTATCTTACCCAAGCTGCAGATCCCAGTCTATGCAACCAAATTGACCATCGGTTTGGTCAAGGCCAAGCTGCGGGAGCGGGGTGGGTATCCAGAGAACTTGCTGCGGGTAATTGAACCGGGTGAACCTATTCAAGTAGGGAAACTGGAGGTGGAAGCCTTCCGGGTTACTCACAGTATTCCTGATGCGGTGGGATATGGGATCTTAAGCCCCATTGGCCGGGTTATTTACACCGGTGATTTCAAAGTGGATTACACCCCCATCGACGGTCAGGAAATGGATTTAGGGAAATTAGCCGCCTGGGGACAAGAAGGGGTTATTGCTTTGATTTGCGACTCCACCAATGCGGAGCGAGCCGGAGTCACAATCTCGGAGCGAGTGGTGGGCAAAACCCTGCGGGACGCATTTTCACGTGCTGAGGGAAAAATCATTATGGCTACCTTTGCCTCGAATGTTCATCGAATTCAGCAGGCCATTGATGCAGCTGCGGAGTTAAGGCGCAAGGTATGCGTTGTGGGCCGGAGCATGGAAGCCGTTGTTACTACTGCCGGAGAACTAGGCTATTTGCATTTTCCGGAACCGGATATGCTGATTGAAACCGATGCGGCGAATGAGTTGCCGTCAACCCGGCTTTTGATTCTGACTACCGGCAGCCAGGGCGAACCTCTGGCTGCGCTTACCCGGATGGCCACCGGCAGTCACCGACAAGTCAATGTTTCACCCGGGGATACGGTAGTAATCTCTGCCACCCCTGTGCCGGGCAATGAGAAGCTGATCGGCAGAACGATCAATCATCTTTTTCAAATCGGTGCCGATGTTATTACGAAAGATATGGGACTTGTTCACGTCTCCGGGCATGCCAACCAGGAAGAGATTAAGCTAATCATTCGCCTGACCCGGCCGAAATTCCTGATTCCTCATCATGGTGAAATCAGGCATCAGGCTGCTTTTCGCAAGATCGGCAATCTCATGGGCTATGATGATAAGAAGATTGCCATAACTCAGCTTGGATCCAGAGTTGTTCTCGGTAAGGATACGATGGAGATGGCTGAACGAGTTGACTCGGGAAGTGTCTTTGTGGACGGCCTGGGAATTGGGGATGTGGGGCAAATCGTTCTCCGGGATCGGCAGCAGCTTTCCCAGGACGGGGTAGTCGTCGTGGTGGCTGCCCTCAGCAAAGGACACCCGACCACCTTGGTCTCCGGCCCGGATATTGTTTCCCGAGGGTTTACGTTTATGAAGGAAGCTGAAGAACTGGTAGACGGCGCGAAGAAGCTTGCAGCAAAAGCGATTGAAGCTCAGACCCAGCGGGAGCGCTGGGAATGGGGGGTGCTGCGGGGGGCAATCCATGATTCACTAAGTCAATACTTCTGGGAAAAAACCCGCAGACGGCCGATGATTCTGCCGGTGTTGATGCAGTTTTGAGGTGGATTAAGCAAAGATCCAGATAGGCATATAACAGTGATTGATGAGGCTTTCATGCAGTTCATTTTCAATCTGCATGAAAGCCTTTCGCTATTATTCTTAGTCCTAAACTAATTACATCCCATACTTATCTACAATCACCCCAAATGAAGAAGCCTTAATATGGGGATTTTCGGTCAGAGAGGCAAGCTGATCTTTGGTGCCATACACGATCACCCCCAGAATAGGAACTTTTGCCGGGTCGATGTAGCCATTGGCATCCAGATCATTATATATTTCCAGGAATCTGGGATTTTGGCTGATCTTGAGATTAAAGAGGAAATCATTATACTCAAAAGGGAAATACTCCGCCTTAGTGATCGCCCTCATACTCACGCCAAGGGTCTCATATTCCGGGATATAAGTGGCTTTCGCATCATACTTAATAGCGTTTTGTTTGTATCTATCGATATCCTCAGCCTTGAAAGCATTGATCCAGTACCAGCTGATGTTTAAATCAGGCAGCAGTTCGGATACTTCGGCAATTGTATAGGATTTATCCAGAGATAAACCAAGTTCAATTACTTTATCATTGGCTATTTGATTAAGTTCTGCTAAATCATTTTTGTACTCTTTATAGGTGATTTCTGGGTGGAAAAACATCATCTTACCGTATCCATAGTCCCAATAGCTTGTTGGCCATTCACCCGCGATGTGTCCTGCTCCCCCTTGATGTCTTGACATCGTAATTTGAGGTAAAATTCCAAAGGGGTACATTCTGTTTTCTAGGATAACAGGCTTATTATTAATGATTCGGCTTATTGTATAATCACTGCGCCCACCTAGAAAGCCAATATTATCAATAGAAGTACTGATGTAGCCATTCGGCACCGTTAATTCAATATAGGCACTCATCCGTTGATTTGCTTTATTGCCCATCATCGTTGTCAAGGTCATGTTACCGATATTAAGAAGAATAAACATCAGAACAGCGACCAGGAGGGAAACAAAAATCGTTTTTCTGAGCGACTTTTGTTTCCCTTTCTTTATGGCCTGACTCAATTTGCGCTCATCAAAAATCTCAACTAAGCCATCAGTTTGATCGTTGCTTTGACCCTTGGTTGATCTATGATCCATAAGTATCCCTCCATATCCTTTTAAACTCATTTCTTGCTCTGTACAAATATGTTTTGACCGTTTGCTCCGGAAGTCCGAGGATACTTCCAATCTCCGTGTAGCTTAACTCCATCTCGTATTTGAGAAGCAGCAGTTCCTGATAGCCTTTTTTGAGAGCATTAAGGCAATCGCGAACTTCTTGGGCAGTTTCTTTAGTAGTCAGGATATCCGCCACATCACCATCGTCAGAAATTTTCTCAAGGAATCGACCGGCATCAATGAGTAATTCCTCTTTGACGGAAGCCTTCTTTAGATAATTGAAGTAATTATTTAAAGCAACCTTTAAGACCCACGCCGGGAGTTTCTGAGGATTTACATCCTCAAAATGTTCCAGTGCTTTGACAAAACTGTCTTGGACTATTTCCTCTGCTACTTCTTTACGGCAGCCATGCTTTAACAAATATCTATAAATAATTGAAGCTTGGCGGAGGTAAAGGTTGGCAAGAACATCATTACCCATACAATAATCCTTTCAGGAAGTTATTGCTTCATCTATTTAGACAATTCAATCGCTAAAAAGTATACAGCAGTATTAAGTCTTTCTCTGATTTAATCTTTTTTCCTTTTTATTAACTGATTGTAAGATTGGAGTTTTGATAATCATTGAAAGGTTTAGAAACGTTTTCTAGTGATAATTGATAGTTCTTGTATCTAGTAAGAGCGCATTGACTGGCACTCTTGACGGATCAAAGACCTGTTCCAAAATCCCAATCGATTGGGATTTTGGAACAGGTCTTTGTATTGCACTGGGTTATGCATGTTTACGGAAACAGATCACTTTTTAAACCAGCCAGCAGAAAAGCATGTCTAAAACGCCGGACTCGGACATACCTTTTTACAAAGGGGGACAAAGCCGTGTCGTTGCGTTATACTCTACACCCCATGCCGCAAAATTCCGTGCCCAATCGTCCTCAAGAAAAAAATCCAGATCTACATAAGTGCTCAGAGAAAACGGATTGGAATGCCATCACTCGTTGGTTCGGGGACCAAATTCGCGGAATTTTAGAGCAAAGCGGCAGGATAAAGCTCAAAGAGATTGAGGAGATCCGAATCCGGATTGGCCGACCGCTTTTGCTCTTAGGAAGCCGCCAGGAGTATTTCCTGGATGTCCTAGGGAAAGCTGCCCCACCGGAAAAAGCTTATCTGGTGCAGCGGGAAGATCTGATGCAGACCCTTGAACGAATGACTCAAAGCTCTCTTTATGCAGCCGAGGAAGAGATGAAACATGGGTTTCTGACTTTGCCGGGTGGGCATCGGGTAGGCATTGTAGGCGAGGCCGTTTTGAATAATGGGGAACTTCAAACCTTAAAGCATATATCCGGGTTGAATGTGCGAATTGCGCAAGAGATTCAGGGGAGAGCCGTGCAGGTATTGCCAAAGCTGATCCGAGCTGACGGCTTGCTTTATCATACGCTTATTCTTTCTCCGCCCCGTGCCGGAAAGACTACCTTACTCAGGGATCTGATTCGAAACTTAAGTGATGGAAACCCCGTTCTGAATCTGCGTGGACAGACTGTGGGGGTCGTGGATGAGCGGGGAGAACTGGCAGGAATGTGGCAAGGTATCCCTGCCTATAATCTGGGCTGTCGAACCGATGTTCTGGATGGATGCCCAAAGCGGATGGGGATCAGTATGCTGGTTCGGTCCATGTCACCCAGCATCATCGCAGTGGATGAATTGGGTCATCCCCAGGATGTAGAGGCGGTACTGGATGCCCTCCGGACCGGTGTAAGTATATTAAGCACCGCACATGCCTCAAGCCTGGAGGAAGCGATGGAGCGGCCTTCGCTGAAGGAATTATTCACCTTTGGAGTATTTGAGCGTGTGGTTGTGCTGAGCCGCAGGCAAGGTCCGGGAACCGTTGAGACCATTCACGATCTAAAAGGTCAGCACAGCTCTCTATAAAGGACAAAAATCTAAAACCATGTTTTTTAAGGTGAAAGATAGATGAGGCAAAAAGCAATAAGGTACAGGATTAACATGCAAAGGGGGGATAAATGATGACGATTATCGGATCTCTCATTTTAATCCTGGGATGTGGCAGCTTAGGTCTGTATCTGGCTGCGAGAATTCGTAAAAGGCCAATTGAACTTAGGGAATGTCTGGTTGCCTTAACCCTTTTGGATACGGAGATTTTATGGGGAGGAACCCCTTTGCCGGAAGCGTTCGCTACTCTGAAGGATCGCACTGATGGAGCCTGGCGGGGATTTTTTGCAGAGCTGGAACAGCGCCTGCAGAAAGGAGAAGGGGCCAATCCGGCTTGGAAAGCCACGATCCAACAGCAAATGAAGAACTTCTGTATCAAGCCTGAGGATTGGCAGGTGATCCAGGACGTGGGCAAAGGCTTGGGGCGTTCGGATCGGCATGAACAGCATAAACAAATCGAGCTTGTCAAGCAGCAGATTGTCCTGATTAAAGATCAGGCAAGCGAATGGTCCGAAAAACAAGCGAAAATGTGGTCTTATCTCGGGTTCCTGGGTGGCATAGCGGGGGTAATTTTTCTAATCTAGAGCAACAGAAGAGGTGGAGAATATGGATTTTTATATGGTGATGAAAATTGCGGGTATCGGACTGTTGGTGGGAATTTTGGTGATGGTGCTTGATCAGGCCGGACGTAAAGATATCGGGCAATTGACAGTTCTCGCCGGCGTTGTGGTGGTACTCTATATTGTTGTTCAGGCGGTAGCGGATCTCTTTAGCTTGGTCCAAAGCGTATTTCAGATCTATTAGGGAGGCCTGAAGCGTGGAAATTTGGCAGATTGTAGGGCTCGCCTTAGTTGTTGCTGTCATCGGAGTAGTGCTGAAGCAGGTGCGCAGGGAGATCGCTCTTCAGCTAACCATAGTGACTGGGGCAATCATCTTCATGCTTATCCTGGGCAAGATCAAAATTATTGTCGATCTGCTTCAGAACCTTGCGGACCAGGCTAATATCAGCTCATATTATCTGATGATTGTCCTGAAGATCGTTGGGGTTGCTTATCTTGCCGAATTTGGGGCAGATATCTGCCGGGATGCCGATGAAAAAGCCTTGGCAACCAAAATCGAAATTGCAGCGAAGGTCGGCGTTTTGGTTCTCGCTATACCGATTATCGTAGCGATACTCGAGTCTTTGATGAGACTCGTACCGTGAGGTGAAAAAATGCAGCGTCTTATTCGATTTCTTCTGCTCTTTTTTTTAATCTGGAGTGGGACAACTCCTCAGGTTGTAAAGGCAGAAGGAGAAGCACCGCCGGGCAACAGCCCAATTCAGATCGAGATTAACTCCGGAACTGCGAATGGAGCAAGTGAAGCTCCGGCAGATATTGCCAATAGTGTGGATCTTACGGAAATGCGCGAATTTCTTGAGCAAATTGATCAGGATGTTCAGGACTCCATGCCGAATTTTTCCTTAAGTAATATGTTTGACGATTTAAGACAAGGCAAGCTTGATCTTTCTCCACAGAAGCTGGGAAGCAATCTGCTGGCCTTTTTGAGAAATGAACTTATCGAAAGCGCACCCTTGATCGGGAGATTATTGATTCTTGCTGTATTTACAGCAGTTCTGCAGCAGCTGCAGACCGCTTTCGGCGGAAGTGGAGTAGGGAAGCTGGCTCAGGCTCTTTCCTATCTGGTTCTGATGGGAATTGCTCTTGCCACCTTTCAGTCAGCAATGGATTTGGCCCGGGGTTCGATTGAAAGAATGACCGGGTTCATGCAAACTCTTCTGCCTGTGATGATAACCTTGCTGGCTGCCATGGGCAATATAACGACTGCCGCCTTGTTTAAACCGATGGTTATAGGAAGTTTAACCTTTTTGTCCACGATGATCATGAATGTGGTGCTGCCTTTATTTTTTCTGGCAGCTGTTTTGAAGCTGTTCAATCATATTTCCAGTGAATTTAAATTGAGTAAACTAGCTGGGCTCTTCGAATTCACCGGAAAATTAAGTTTGGGAATTATCATGACTGTCTTTATCGGGGTTATGGCTGTTCAGGGAGTCACCGGTGGAGTGGCCGACGGAGTTGCGCTGCGGACGGCCAAATATTCAGCAGATCTTGTGCCCGTCGTGGGGAAGTTCTTTAAGGATGCGGTGGAGTTGGTGGTAACTTCCGGCCTGATGCTGAAAAATACCTTGGGAATCGTGGCTATTTTAGCGATTGCTTTGATTTGCATCGGCCCCGTTATCAAGCTAGTCGCAATGCTCCTCGTCTTTCGAATTTCTGCGGCCCTGATTGAGCCGCTGGGTCAGAAAGACCTGGCCGATACCTTGCAGGATATGTCGAAGAGCCTCATCTTCATTTTTGCAGCAGTGGCTTCGGTGGCAATCATGTTTTTTATGGCAGTGGCCGTAGTTGTCGGCTCAGGAAATTTAACCGTGATGCTGAGGTAAAGGAGGGGTGGAGGATTGGAGAACTTGCAGACCTTGGTTCGGAACTTAGCGATTATTCTGCTTCTGGCCAGTTTCCTGGAAATGCTGCTTCCTTCAAAATCAATGCAAGGTTTCGTCAAATTAGTAATGGGACTGTTTGTGATCTCAGCAATCTTAACCCCGCTGACTGAATTCCTGAAAATGCCGCTGGAAATGGGGATTCCGGCCTGGGTTGAGACCGCTGAATCGGATTTACCCGTACTTGCTTCAGGAAATGAAGGTTCAGCCATCGGCCAAAGCGCAGTATCCGAACAGTATCAAGAAATCATTAAGAATCAAATCAAAGCCATAGCCCTTGGGGTATCGGGTGTGAAGTCTGCTGAGGTTGCCGTGGAGCTGTCTAAGGAGGTTGAGAGCTTGACCGACCAACCCCAGATTACCCAGATCTTAATTCGGATCTCTTCCAGTGAAATTCAGATTAAAGCGATCGAAGAAGTGGTCATTGGGGAGGCAGAGATGAAAGTCCGGGAACCTTCCTCGGCAGCTGTTGAAGTACGTGAGAAGGTTGCAGCATTTATGCAGATCCCTCAGGAGGGTATTCAAGTCGATGAAAAATAAGGTTAAGGAGGCTGTTTAAGTATGAATTTGTTTCAGGACATCCCCCCGAAAGTATTAATTCCGGTGGCTGCGGTTGTATTAGCAGTGGCATTGATTATGTTTGGCAAGGATCTGGGAGGGGAAGCCACTAATCCGGTTACCCAGCAGCCTGCTGCCCAAATCACCGAGGCTGAAAACACAAGGATATCCGCTCTGGAAAAAGAAATGGAGAAAAAGCTTATTCAGAATCTCCAGCAAATGACGGGAGTAGGTAATGTGCAGGTATCGGTAACCTTAGCCTCAAGCCTGAAATCAGATTATGCAACCGATGGGAGCGTCACGAAAAAAACAGTTAAGGAATCAGATAAAAGCGGCGGTGTGCGGGAATCCACGGAAGTGACTGAAAACACCAAGATGGTTATGCCGAATGGTGCCAGCCAGCCGGTGATTGTTATGGAAGAGCGGCCGACTGTGGCTGGAATTCTGATTATTGCTGAAGGGGCAAGCAATCCGACAGTGCGGGAAAATATCCATACTGCAGTACGA
>Ga0366757_1088_pt1 | contig 10090 bp, 7 predicted proteins | sample TotcelHN113001K6_FD_207061 | JGI IMG/M metagenome (GOLD analysis project Ga0366757, IMG submission 207061) | Enriched cells from coal bed in the Powder River Basin, Montana, United States - Total cells N11 rep1 HSBNCT.N11.300.1.K6 ... | reverse complement strand
TTTGGCCCGCTGACGGATTTTTCGCCCGGCATCAACTCGGCCAGCGCATCTTGTCCGGCGCACAAGATGATGTGATCGACTTCCAGCAGGCGGGATTTTCCATCGACCGTGATGTGCAGGCCAGCGTCGTCGATCTTGTCGTAACTGACGCCGGCCAGCATTTCCACTCCATTGCGCTGCAGCGTGGCGCGATGCACCCAGCCCGAGGTCTTTCCCAGACCTGCGCCCAGCTTGCTGGTCTTGCGTTGCAATAGATAAATTTGCCGTACCGGAACTGCCGGCGCCGCTACCGTCAACCCGCCGTTGCCGCTATTTGGTGCTGTGTGCAGATCCACACCCCATTCGCCAGCCCAGTGCGTGACCGGCACCGGCAACGGCGTTGCCGGGTCATGCAGTAGGTATTCGCCGACGTCGAAGCCGATGCCGCCGGCGCCGATGATCGCTACGCGCTTGCCGACGTGCGCCCGGTCGCGCAGCACATCGATGTACGACAATACTTTCGGATGATCGATGCCCTCAATCGGCGGCGTGCGGGGTTTGATACCGGTGGCGACGATAATGTCGTCGAAACCCTGCGTCATCAATTGTTCGCGGCCAACGCGCTGGTTCAGCACCAGCTTGACGCCGGTGAGTGCGATCCGGCGCCCGAAATAGCGGATGGTTTCGCTGAACTCTTCCTTGCCGGGCACCCGCATTGCCATGTTGAACTGGCCGCCGATGCGGTCGCTGCTGTCGAACAGCGTCACATCGTGACCGCATTCGGCCGCCACGGTGGCAGCCGATAATCCGGCCGGACCGGCGCCGACCACGGCTACCCGGCGCTTTTTGGCGGCCTTCGCATAGATCAGTTCGGTCTCGTGCCCGGCACGCGGATTGACCAGGCAACTGGCGCGCTTGTTGACAAAAGTATGATCGAGGCAAGCCTGATTGCAGCCGATGCAGGTGTTGATCTGGTCGCTGCAGCCGCTTGCGGCCTTGTTGACGAAATCCGGGTCGGCCAGGAACGGGCGCGCCATCGAGATCATGTCGGCGTCGCCATTTTTCAGAATGTCTTCGGCTTCGGCCGGCATGTTGATGCGGTTGGATGCCACTACCGGAATCGTCAATTCCTGCCGCAGACGCGCTGCCACGCTGCGAAAGGCAGCACGCGGCACCGAGGTCACGATGGTCGGCACTCGCGCTTCGTGCCAGCCGTAACCGGTATTCATGATCGTCACGCCCGCCTGTTCCAGCGCCTTCGCAACTGCGACCACGTCATCCCAGCTATTGCCGCCCTCGACCAGATCCAGCAGCGAATGGCGATACATGATGATGAAATCGGTGCCGACCGCTGCGCGCACCCGACGCACGATTTCGACCGGCAGGCGCATCCGGTTTTCAATCGAGCCGCCCCAGCGATCGGTGCGCAAGTTGGTGCGGGCGCACAGGAACTGGTTGATCAGATAGCCTTCGCTGCCCATGATTTCGATGCCGTCATAACCGGCGCGCTGCGCCAGCCGCGCACAGCGCACGTAGTCGCGGATCGTGCTCTCAATCCCTTTTTCCGTCAGCGCGCGTGGGCGGAACGGCGAAATTGGCGATTTCACAGCAGATGCGGACACCACCAAGGGTTGATATCCGTAGCGGCCGGCGTGCAGGATCTGCATCAGGATTTTGCCGCCTTCTTCATGCACGGCGTTGGTCACGCGTTTATGGTTCCATAGATCGAACACGCTGTTCAGGGTGCCGCCAAACGGCAGCAACCAGCCGCGCCGGTCCGGCGAAATCCCGCCGGTGACGATCAAGCCGACCCCGCCGCGCGCGCGTTCGCGGAAGTAGGCGGCGAGCTTGCCGTAATTATAGAAACGGTCTTCCAGTCCGGTATGCATCGAACCCATCATCACGCGATTGCGCAGGGTGGTGAAGCCGAGATCGAGCGGGGCCAGCAGGTGGGGGTAATGGGAATTGGTCATGGGGGGCCGCAGATACCGCTTCAAAAGGAAAGCAGGTATTGGAACCTATTTCCGTAGATGGCAGACTCTAAAGTCCGAAAACGACCAGCAAGTGCAATCGTGCAAGCCGGAATCCGTTTGCAGTGCAAGTTCGAAAAATCAGGCTCCAAGATTCCGGCAGGAATGCAAAACATTGCCAGTATTTTACAAGTCGCTTTATATATGTGCGGAAGATGCGATATTAACGGGCTATGTCGCAGTTGCCTGTTGAAAGTGTCTTTCTTTCCCCAGCGCAGCACGCAAACACATGCCGGGGAGAATGCTTTTGCCAAAGCGCTCCAGCATCCGGCGCCATCCCAGGTAGCTTTCAAGGTAATCGGTGGCCACGCCGTGAAAGCGGGCCAGCCATTGCTTGAGCCGGCTGTCATAGGCGTTGACGTTCTGGATGTGATACGCACCCCGGCGCACGCGCACGCCTTGCGCCAGATTGACCGGGTGGTGCTCGACGCCCAGTTTTTTAGCGATGACGGTATAGGCGGCAGCCCCGTCGGTGCAGAGAATGACATCGGTGGACAGCAACGGCCGCAGCACCGGTTCGATCTCCCTGGCGCTCACGCCCGTGAGGCGAAAGTCGGCGGTGGCGCCCTCCCGGTCGCGCACCACCAGCACCGCGATGTGCTCTGTCGCAGTGCCCCGCCTGGCCTTGCCGCCGCGCTTGCGCGCTTTCCGGGGCAAGTGCCGCTTCCCTTTGAATGATTCCAGGAAAAAGGTTTCGTCCGCTTCGGCAATGCCCTGCATCTGTTGGGCTTTCTGCCGGGCGGGTGATTGCAAAAAGCGATGACGCCACTTGAAGCTGGTGTTTTTGGCCACGCCGCAGCAGCTTGCCGCTTGGCGCACGCTGACGCCGTCAATCAAAGCCTGGGTGTACGTGAGCCACCGGTCCTTGTGGCGCAGGCGCGCCAGCGGGGTGTGCGTCAGCGCATTGAAGGTGTGCCGGCATTGGCGGCACCGGTAGCGTTGCAGCCCGCAGCTGACGCCCCAGCGCTGCAGTTGCGTGTTGCCGCAGTGCGGACAGAGCGGCTTTTCCTGCAAGCCTTGCTCGATGAGCCGGATGACTTCTGCTGCATTCTCCCGCCGGTCCAACGCGCTGCGAAGGCGCTCTTTTTGCCCACGGTTCAGTGCATTGAGCTGCGCCAGCCACGTTGTGAAGTGCGCTGTTTTCACGGCTTCGCCCTCCATAAACATTGAATGTCAAAGGTTGGACAGCAATTCAACAGCAAAGTGCGACATAGCCTATTAACGCTCATACTCCCGCACGATGCGTTCTGCTTATCCGGCAATGCAGAGCCGCATTGCCGGCTGCAATGATAATTACGGTTGCTGCGGCGCTTCTCCGCCCAGTGCCGCGACCAGATCGCCCAGCATGCGGTTGAGTTCGCCTGTCATCAGCACGAAATCGGAATCGAAGCGTTCTTCCTCGTTGTGCATCTTGCTGTCGGAGTTTTCCTTGATCACGTCCAGCGCGGTGACGCGCTTGATTGCCAGCGATTCGGTCAGCACGAACGAAATCCGGTCAGCCCACGTCAATGCCAGCCGCGTGCATTGCTTGCCGGCCGCGATATGGCGTCGCACATCGTCCGGATCGATGGTGTGGCTGACGTAGCGCACTGCGGCCTTGTCTTCGCCGGCCGAGCGCAATTCGGTATCCTGATCGATGCTGAAACCCGCCGGCGCTTCATCGGCTGCCAGCCAGGAAGTCATCGCCGCCACCGGCGATTGCGCGACCCGCAAGCTGTGCAGCGGCAAATCGTTAACCACTTTCAGCAATGGCTTGAGCAATTCATCGACTCTGGCCGGGCTTGCTGCGTCCACCACCAGCCAGCCGTTGACCGGATCGATCCAAGCCCAGGTGTTGCGACGGATGCTGAAGGCGCGCGGCAGCAATTCGTCGATGACTTGCTCCTTGAGGTCCTTCATCTGCTTGCGGCCGGGCTTGAATCCTTGTTGCTCTTCGAGTTCCGCAGCTTTGGCCTTGCAGACTTGGTTAATGACCGAGGCCGGCAACAGTTTTTTTTCGGTGCCGAGCATGATCAGCATCTGGCCGTTGACCGCATGTACCAGCAAATCGTTGTCGCGTGGCGAAGCCCAGCCCTGGTTTTGCATATCCATGCTGGTGGATGGCGAAAATACCAGCTTTGCCAGCGCTTGGTTGAGGCTTTCGGCAGTTAAATTTACGGGGAGGGAAAGGCGGTATAGCTGGAGATTTTTGAACCACATGATAAATATATGAAAATAAATGAGTAAGCGTAAATGAATAAGCGAACATGGGATTTCCTGCCAAGCAAGAACAGCGGGGCCGGAAATTACCAATTATGAAAAGTTTCCGGTGACAAAAACGCACCGGAAGAGGGGATCAGCGGTTGCGTTTCTTGCTAGGCGCTTTGGTGCGGCGGCTGCTTGGGCGGGCGCTGCTGCGGCCTGCCCGGCTGGCAAATGGCACCTGAAGGCTCAGGCGTTGCCCGAATGTCAGCTTGTCCCGGCTCAAGCTGTTCCAGTCCTTGAGCTGGGCAATCGAGACCTGGTAGCGATTTGCAATCGAGGCCAGGCTGTCGCGCTTGCCGACGTTGACGACGATGCGCCTGGTATCGGGATGATCGGGCTCGACTGCGATGGTGGCATTGTCTGCGGTGTCGGGACTAATGTCGTTGTAGACGGTATCGCTGACCTTCGGCACCAGAATGGTCGATCCGGCTTTGAGCACCATTTTCTGCGGGATGTTGTTAACTTCTCGAATTACTTCGGCCTTGGTGCTGAACATATGGGCGATGTTTTCGATTCGCTGGCGAGTGCTGACGGTGAACGACGTCCACGTGGAAAGCGGACGTTGCCATTTTGCAAGATTGCGCTGGAATTTTTCAGCGTTTTCATGCGGCAATAAAATTTGTGTTTTGTCGCCGCCGATAATGATCGGACGATTGAATTGCGGATTCAGCGCCTTGAATTCCTTGATCGGCAACTCCGCCAATTGGGCTGCAATCGTGACATCGATGTTGCGGGTTTTATTGATGGTGACGAAGTACGGCTGGTTTTCCACTTTCGGCAAATTGATGCCGTATTGGCCAGGGTCGGCGATGATATTCTTGATTGCCAGCAATTTCGGTACGTAATTGCGGGTTTCTGCCGGCATCAGGTGCGACAGGTTTTGCGAATGGGCGATTTCTTCTAAATCGAAACCGGGCTCCGGAAAGCCGTCCATCGATGACAGTGCGCGCCCTTGCAGCAGTTCGGTCAGCGCGCGTTCCAGCGCGATCTCAAAGCGCGGATGGGCGCCGAAGCTGGAAAAGCAGCCCTGATCGTTCGGATTAAGCAAAGTCACGTTCATCACCGGATATTGGCCGCCGAGCGAGGCGTCTTTGACCAGGATGCCGAAACCGGCGGCACGCAAGTCGCGAATGCCGGCTGCGATGCGCGGGTAGCGCGCGATCACTTCTTCCGGCATGTCGGGCAGGCAGATGCCTTCGCGGATGATGCGGAACTTGACGTCGCGCTCGAAAATCTCCGACAGCGCCTGGGTGCGCGCTTCGGCTTGGGTATTGCCGGCCGACATGCCGTTGCTGACATACAGATTGCCGATGATGTTGACCGGGAACCAGACCGTGACGCCGTCGCGTTGGCGCACGTACGGGATTGCGCAAATGCCGCGTTCATCGTTGCCGGAGTTGTAATCAACCAGCATGTCGGCGGCGATGCTGCCTTCCGGGTTGTAGAACTGCTGCAACTTGGGCGTGAGCAAATCCTGCGGCCAGCTGCCGTCGTCCGCTTCCAGCGGGAACCAGCGCTCCTGCGGGTAATGGGTGAATGCTGCATTGGCGTTCTTTTCGCCCAGATAATAATGGGTCCAGAAATAATTGCAGGACAGGCGCTCGAAGAACTCGCCCAGCGCGCTGGCGCGCGCAGCCTGCTCGGATGCGCCCTTGCCGTTGGTAAACATCAACGGGCAATCGCGGTCGCGGATGTGGACCGACCAGACGCCTTCGATCGGATTGAGCCAGGAACGTTCTTCGATATGGAAGCCGCGTGACAGCAGTTTTTCCTGCATCGACTGGATGGAAAATTCAAGCGAGGCATCTTTGCCCGCGATAAAGTGTTCGGTTTGCATATTGGTTCTGCCTTTGGCAGCGTTAATGAATAAGGTAAAACAAAACGAGAGCGCGAGAGCCGGAGCGCGCTGCGAAAACCCGGCTTTCGCGCAGGTTCGCAGTGTAGCAGCCGGCGCCGATTGGCATCGGCTAGCGATGTTATGACAGGTTGACGCCTAGCGTATGAAGGCCATCGAGCATTTTCGCAAATGCCGCTTCCACCTGCGCTGGCTCGCCTTTTACGCCCAGCTCGACATGACGCCGGGTTTGCGCATCGCCTACGTTGGGCAGGCTAAATACCTTGACCAGCGCAAATTCGGCTTCGATAGCTTCCATCAGCGGCGTCAGGTGCGATTCCACACCATCGAACACCAGCACCGATTTTTCCAGCTGCGCTTCCCGATGAAATAAATGTGCGTATTCGGTGTCCAGCACCGATGCAATCATCGGCCCTGCCATCACTGGAAATCCGGGAACGAAGTGATGTTGGTTATAGGAAAATCCGGGAATTTTATTGAACGGATTTGGAATAATCCTGGCGCCTTGCGGGAATTCGCCCATTTTCAAACGCTGCAAATTCTCCGGCGAATTCAGATCTAGCGCGCCACCCGCCTCGGCGGCCATTTCGGTAATGCGCTCCTGAATCTTCGTTTTCGCCTCCGGGTGCAAGACCAGCGGCACGCCTAGCGCGGCGGCCGCGCACTGGCGGGTATGATCATCGGGCGTAGCGCCGATGCCGCCGCAACAGAAAACAATGTCGCCGCTGGCAAACGTGCGGCACAGAGTCGCGGTAATGCGCGCGCGCTGATCGCCGATGTATTCGGCCCAGCCCAGTTGCAGTCCACGCGCCGACAGCAACTCGACCACTTTAGAGAAATGTTTGTCGGCCCGCTTGCCTGACAGAATTTCATCGCCGATGATAATGAGTCCGATAGCCATGTTTTAAGTCTCTTATGATGAAGGAAGTGATATCAATTAATGTCTGCGGGTAATACTTGCGGCGACGGATCGCCTGCAATATTTGCTGCTCTGTATTTTTGCAGTGCTGTCAGACAATAATACTGGAACCACAAACCCGTAAATACGAACACCAGCACGTATAACCAGATCGAACCGGCAGCCAGCAGCGGAAAAAAAATCACCGACAACGCGCCGCCCAGCCACAACACGGTGGGAGCCGCGCCCATGACGCCGCTTACCGCACCGATAATCAGCAAGGGCCAACGATGGATGCGCAGGATCGCTCGCAGCTCCCCGGCATCGGCATAATCGGCCAGCGCATCGTAAGCCATCACCCGATACGTTAGCCAGCCCCACAATATTGTCAGAATAATCAGCGCCAGTGGCGGCACCAGCGACAGCGGCAAGGTAATCAGCCACAAAATAACGAAGATGGCAAATGAAGAAGCCGACATCCATAAGCTACCCCAGAACGAGCCCCCCTTGCGCGCTTCCAGCACGGGAAAATGACGCTTGCCGACGTGCCTGGCAATGATCGGCATGGCAATCACGCCAATGCACAACAAGGCCGTCAAAATCATTAAGGGCAGCAATAGCCACATCGCAATCAAGGGCACCAGTACCGTCTTCAGAGCGCCTAATCCGAGCATCGTCAACAAATTTCCGGAAATCCGGAAACCATCGTTTTCCAGAAAAGTGCGCTGCAGCCAATCGATCAAGGGCTGCAAGCCTTGCCATAACGCCAGCCCCCAGATTGCCACCGATAAAAGAAAAGGCAGGATGGTCAGTATTAGCATCCGGTAATGCAGTTGCGACAGAAGCGCCCTGCCGAAAGCGATAAATATGGGGCGCATCAAAAATCCTTTTTTCTCTGTATGGTCACATGCCCTGCACGGCTTCATGCACCGGATGCCGGTACATGCGAAGTAATTGCAAGGAAAACCGCGGACCCAGCGCAATAAAAAAACAATCCTGCACGTAAACAAGCATTTTACAGCGTGAAAAATGCAATCAAGCTTGCGTGCGAACAGGACATTGCACGTATAAATAAGCAAAAATATTCATCTGCAGCGGATATCAAGCTTACAATTCAGAAATATTGCATCGCAACATAATACTTCAGCAATGCCATCAATGCATCTTAGGATCTGGCTAAAAATAACTTCCCGAAATCAGCGGGCTGCTGGGGTAGCGCGATAGTTCCAGCGTGGCAGGTGCTCATCGAAGATGATGCGCATATTTTCGAGGAAGTCTGCCGCAACCTTTTTACCGTTGACGTAGACCCCATTCAAAACATCAACAGTCACTTTCAAACCTGTGGCGGTTTTGGCCATCGCCATGAATTTCTTGGCAATGGCCACCGAATGGAAGGTGACGCCTTGGCAGGCACGGCTCACATGTGCAAACAACCGATGCTCGATGGGGTTGTGCTTTGAGCAGTACGGGGGATAGTGTGCAATGCGGATCTCCAGCCCAAGACGGTCTGCCAGTTGCTGCAGGGCCTCCTTGAATACATGGCGATTGGAGGCGTTGCTGCCTCCTCCATCGCACAGCAGCAACAGACGACGGGCGTGGCAATAGTGTTTACTCCCATGCTGCGTCCACCAGTGCGCAATGCTGTCGCAACAGAACTCGCTCGTATCGCAGCTGGTGTTGAGGTGCATATACCCCTCGTTGCGTGCCAAGTCGTAGAGGCCGTGCGGGATCAGTTTGCCTTCTCCCGCGCTGGGAAAATCATGATCGAGCGTCTGCACTTGAGCCTGCGTATGGGTATAGCCTTCGCGGGCAAAGTTGCCGATCAGCTCCTTTTTCTTGGTGTCGATGCTGATCACAGGTTCGCCCTTGGCCAAATAGACGGCTTTGAGCTGGCCGATGTTTTCGAACTGGGCGTTGCGATCAGGATGCGAGCCCATCGACTTCTTCTTGCATGCTTTGCGCTGACCCAGGCCATGCTTTTTCAGTAACTTGCGCGCAATGTACCGACTCGCCGGTGTGCCCATCTCATGCAGTCGACGACTGATTTCGCGTCGGGACAAGTTGGTCCACAAAACACCTTCGCGCATCGGGTCTCCTGCCGTGAATTCTGCCAGTAGCTTGCGAAAATTCTCCTCCAGCGTCGCAACACTTTCAATCAGGTGTTTGCGTCCACCGCCTTTTTTCGAACCCGACTCTGTGCGGGATCCTCTGGCAGTTCGAGCTCTGTCAGCCCACGGCGTACGGTCTTGGCATCAATGGTGAACAGGTTTGAGATGTACTCAATGCCCCCGTGATTCAACTTGGCCGCTTCTATCGCGGCATAGCGCCGACGGTCTTTTTCCGACAGGGTCGCAAACAGCCGCTGCATCTTCAACTCAATGTCTTTCGTGTAACCAGTCACCAATCTCATCCTCAATGTTTACGCCACCAGACTGCATCATCCCACGACCGACTTCGCCTCGCCCCATTCAGCACGTAATCCGGAAGTTATTTTTGGCCATATCCTTAAGGAGAAATCCATGTACACACCGTCAGAACAATTTTCCGAAATAGCAAAATCGCAGCTCACGCCCCCGATTACGATAATCAATGGATTGGCGCAGAAGACATTTGCACAGATTGAGAAAATAATTGCTCTCAATATCGCCACCAGCAAAATATCCCTGCAAGAGTCGAACAACGTTTTGCGGAAATTGCTTGGTGTGACAGACCCACAAGAGTTTTTGTCCCTCACGATCACGCAACTCGGGTCGAACATGGAAAGGATGCGCTCCTACAGTCAGAACTTGCTCGAACTGGCAGAGAAAACGGTAATTGAACCCATACAAAACGCAGAAGAAGCGCCTCGTTCAAATACAGAGGCGGTTTCCATAGAATCGCCACCGCCGGCAATCGGGGATATATCGCAAGCAGCCGCACTGACAAGCGATGAGCAGCTCGAAAGCCGAGAAATTATTGAGACCGCGGCGGAACCCAAGGCGGAAGTCCATCCTGATTTGGCTGAAAAAGAACAAAAACCTGTTGCACAAGCCAAGAGCGAAGCCACTTCCGAGCCCGTCAAAAAAGTACCGGAACATTCGGCAA
>Ga0366757_1086_pt1 | contig 10119 bp, 6 predicted proteins | sample TotcelHN113001K6_FD_207061 | JGI IMG/M metagenome (GOLD analysis project Ga0366757, IMG submission 207061) | Enriched cells from coal bed in the Powder River Basin, Montana, United States - Total cells N11 rep1 HSBNCT.N11.300.1.K6 ... | reverse complement strand
TCTTGTTGTCGACGATTTCCATTTATCTTCCGATCCGGCTGCAGGAAAATTTCTTATGCAACTGGTCCTGGAGAAAATCGAGAAATTCCATGTTGTGATCATAACAAGAAACACGACGAACCTTGATTACACCGGGCCGCTTTCCAAGGGACTCTGTCAGATCATCACCCAGCAGAACCTGAAATTCTCGGAAGACGAGGTGAGAGAATTCTGCACGGAGGCAGACGATAGAATCAGCAAAGCAGATTTAAAAAGAATCAATAACTATACAGACGGATGGATATCATTGATCTATCTGGTTCTGGTTGGAATGGAAAACGGCGTTCCCATCGGGATGAATGATTCCATAGATGATCTGATCGATAAGGTTTTCTTTCAGGTTTATGATGAACACATCAAAGGTTTTCTCTACAAGCTTTCTATCATGAACTCTTTTACAGCGGAAATGGCCATGTCAGTCACACAGGAGCAGAAAACCTACGATATCCTGAAAGAGCTTCATCGTGAAAACGCCTTCGTTTATTATGACCAAACTTCCAAAACCTACCGGATCCATAATGTTCTGCTGGACTATCTGAGGTTAAAGTGTCCCTATTCCGCGGAACAGCTGCAGATGCTTTACCGCCAACTCGGCGAATGGTATCTGGAAAAGAATGATTTTCCTTCTGCCTATGCCTATTTTAACCGTGCAGGCGAAACGGAGCGGATCCTCGCCCATCTCAATGATCCGCGCAATATCCGCAATGAGTTGACTTTATTTGAGGGCTCTTTTGAAATGTTCCGGAAAATTCCGGTCGAAGTATTGAACCGGTATCCGCTAGCCTATTTACAGCATATTCTTCTTTCTATTGTACAAGGCGATGAGAAATCGATGCCGGAAACGGCGGAACGGCTTTATACGCTTCAAAAGGCATATAAAGAAATGGAAGGTACCGATGAGAAATACCGGGAGCGTATTCTTGCCGAAATTCTCATCATCAATAAGTTTTTAATCTTCAACCATCTTGATCTCGGTGACGATTACAACAGGAATATTTTAAGGCTTTTGAACGGGCAGCAGTCCTACATCATGCAAAGAGACAACGAATTCACCTTCGGCTCCCCTCATCTTCTCTACATCTATTTCAGGGATCCGGGAACCCTTAAGGCCATCGCTGATGCCGGCGCAGTTTCCTTTACGTCCTACTCCCAGTTTGCAGACGGCTGCGGGACTGGTTCGGACTATCTGCTCGCCGCGGAATACGCTCTGGAAACCGGTGATTGGGAAGCCGCAGAACTGAACAGCCGCAAGGCGGTTTACAAAGCGAAGACCAAAGACCAGACCAGCATTATCATCTGCGCAAAATTCACGCTGATCCGGCTGGCCATCCTGCAGGGACAAATTAAGGAAGCAATCGCCGTGCTGAAGGAACTTGAAGAAGAAATCCATGATTTGAACAACTCGTTCTATAACACAACAATCGATATGTGCCGCGGATATGTTTATGCCTGTCTTGGACGTCCTGAAATGGTCCCGTACTGGCTGCAGACCGGTGCCATGAAGGAAGGAGATCTCCTGTACCAAGGAGTGTCTTTCAATTATATCGTTTATGGAAAATCCCTTTTGGCTTCCGGCAATTATGTCGCCCTTGAGATCATGGCGGAAAGCTCCCGGGAGTGCTTCGCTATTTTCAGCAACCAGCTCGGTTTTATTCATAATGGAATATTTGAAGCGGTTGCAAAATACAGGCTCTACGGAATCCGGGAAGGCGCTGCGGTGCTGCGAAACGTGCTACTGGAAACCCAGAAGGATGATATCATCATGCCATTTGCGGAAAATGCTCCCCACCTGATCGAAATTCTGGAATCTATCGTCAACGCTGATTTCAAAAATGAATATCTTAAAAGGGTATTAACCGCCTGCGAACAATATATGAAAAGTTTGAAAAGCAACAGAGTCAAAAAAATCTCTCTGTCCGGCCGGGAAGTGGAAGTACTTTCTCTGGCGGCAGACGGACTGAAGCGGGACGAAATCGCATCCCGGCTTATGGTTTCTCAGGGTACGGTAAAAACTCACCTTCAGAATATCTACCAGAAGCTTGATGTGAGTGGTAAAACCACTGCAATAAAAATAGCCCAAATGCATGGGCTAATATAAGTATTCAATCATAACAAAATACAGAAACGGCACCGTACCGTTTTTTTATATCTCTTCCAGCTTCGCCCCGCACTTCGGGCAGTAGTTTACTTCTAATTTTACGCTTCTGAGCGTGACCTTCTGCTTCGGCCGGTAAGCACACAGGATCGAGCTGATCGATTTTTCATCAAATCCGACAAAAACCTGATCCGGCCTCGTAAATTGCTCCTCGATGCAGTTGCAGCAGAATTTCTTCATTTCATCGCCTCCCTTACGCCTCAAGGATATTATGTAATCATTTTTTTATAATTATTCTTTGATTTTTCCTACGATCGCCTCAAGCGCCGAGATCATTTCCTTTTCGCCGCCTCGCGTCCTTCTTACCTTGTTTTCATCCAGTATTCTGCAGTGATGAAAGTAATAATTCTTTTGAAGCTTCCAGCCTTTATAGCTACACAGAGTATTCCAGTATACCCGCAATCCCTGAGGTGCAGTTGGATAATCTGCACTCTCCCCGACCGTTTCCGATACCCGGGTTAATAAATCCGGTTCTCTGACAAGTTTTTCAAATCCCTCAATATAATTACTCATAAATGCCCTCCTGTTTCGAAACAAATGAGAAAAATCATAAACATGATTACAATATTGATCTTAAATAAATAAGGTGCTTATGGATATACCATAAAACACCTATTTTTTCTCGGATAAAGCTTTACTTTTTTACTCACCGTCATTTCGAAATAAGCGAGATTGTCATATTTCATGAGCAGAATTCGCCTACTATTCCGGTTTTTTTTATAGTAGACTAGGACTATCAATCGGAATCATCATTATTTAGTATTTAAGGAGGAATAAAGATGAGCGACCTCAATAAGGATACTACTTTAAAAAGAACCCTGTCTCTTCCGCTGCTGATCATGTTCGGACTGGCTTACCTGGCTCCTACGGTTGTGTTTAACTACTACGGTATTTTTACCGAATCGACCGGCGGTATGTACACCCTAGCATTTGCCATCACCGGAGTCGTCATGCTCCTCACCTCATTCAGCTACGTCCAGATGGTAAAGGCATATCCCGTTGCCGGATCTGCATATACCTACGTAAACAAATCAGTCCAGCCACATGTAGGCTTTCTGACTGGCTGGGTCATGCTGCTGGACTATTTGCTGCTCCCAATGATCTGCTATTTATTATTAGGTATTTATATTAATGAGTTCTTTCCTATCCTTCCGATCTGGGTAATTGTAATTACCGTTGCAGCGCTTAGTGCATTGATCAACATCATCGGAATGAAAACCGCCAGCATCATCGATACCGTCATTATCGCAGCGCAACTCGGCTTCACGCTGCTACTGATCATCGTCATCGCCAAGTACGTTGCCGGCGGAGGAGGCGCGGCGGATTTGACCGTCGGCAAGGCCATCTATAATCCGGAAACCTTCGATCTGGGCAATATCCTCACCGCTTCTGCGGTCCTTTGCGTTTCCTTTGTGGGCTTTGATGCAGTATCAACCATGGCGGAGGAAGCCAAGGAACCCGAAAAAGTAATGGGAAAAGCCATTATGGGTGTCACCATCGGTGCCGGAATTCTCTTCCTGATCACCTCCTATTTCACACAGATCGCATGGCCTATGGCATATGCGGAACTGGAAGATGTCGACTCTGGAATCTTTGAGCTGTTTCCCCAAATGGGAGAAGAATGGCTGGGGAATGTATTCTTCATTACCGATAACTTTGCAAGCTTTATCTGCGCCATGGCCGGTATGGCTGCGGTTTCCCGTATCCTGCTCGGCATGGGACGAGATAACATTCTTCCGAAAAAATTCTTTGGCAGTATTTCTCCGAGATTTCAGACACCGGTCAACAATATCCTACTGACCACTGCAATCGCCATGACGGCGCTGTTCTACCAGGATAATCTGTTTGGAGCCGCTTCTCTAATCTCCTTTGGGGCGGTCATCGGCTTCTTCATGGTAAATCTCTCGGTTATCTTCCACTATTACATAAAATTAAAGCTGCGGGGCGGAAAGAATACTCTTAAGTATCTAATCCTACCCGGCCTCGGCATGATCACTCTGATCGTCGTATTCATCAATATTGAAACCAATGCAAAAATCTTGGGATCCGTCTGGCTTGCAATCGGCGTCGTTTATCTAACCATCAAGACAAAAGGCTTTCAGAAGCTACCCCCAGAAATGAAGCTGGAAGAACCGGTTTAAGGAGATGAATAGATGACAACCTTATCGAATCATTATGTGCTTTTGAATGTCAGTGTCGTAGACGGTTACGGCGGCTGGCCCGCAGATGCAATGTTTGTTCATGTGCTGGATCATCAAATCGTTGAAGTTGGGCCAATGAAGCAATACAAAAAAGAAAAAGATGTTCAGGAACTTTCCCTTGACGGTCATTACATCATGCCCGGTCTCATCGATGCCCATGTCCATCTGGCAGGAGGCCGTGCGGATCTTGAATGGCAGGAGCTTGAGGTTTTTATGGAGCCAAAGCTACTTCGCGGGATGCGTTCCGTCTACGAGTCCCAGAAGCTGCTGAAGCGAGGCTTTACTTCCGTCCGCGATATCTCCTGGAACGGTTTATACTTGAAGCGAATCTTCTCCGACGGCATCCTTCCCGGTCCCAGAATCATCGCCTGCGGTCCGGGGCTCTCTAGAACCGGAGGTCACGGCGATGCCTATCAATACACTGAAAATTTTAATCAGCAGGAACTTTTCTGGAGCGTCCTGGCCGACGGCCCTGAAGAGATACGGAAAGCCGTAAGGAGAATACTCAGAGAGGGTGCAGATCAGATAAAAATCTGGGCCAGCGGCGGTGACAATTGGCCCCATGATCGGAATTCCGATACCCATTACTCCCTAGAGGAAGTAAAAATGTGCGTACAGGAGGCCCATATGATACAGGGAACCCTCTGCTGCGCTCATGTGGAAAATACTGAGTCTCTCAGGATCTGCATCGATGCCGGCGTGGATACCATTGAGCATGGAGAATGCCTTGACGAGGAATGTGCAGAGGCAATGGCACGGAAAAATATGATTTTAGTTCCGACACTGGGCATCCTGTTAAGCTGGTTCACTGAATTTTGCCCAGCAGCGGAATATTCCTCCGATCAGCCAAAGAAAATTCGCCCCGATGCTTTCTTTCACAGGGAGTTTGACAGCAAACCTGATGTGGACTACGGCAAGCGATTTATAAAAAAGGTTCAGGATAGTTTTACACTGGCAAGGGAAAAAGGGGTTAAAATTGCACTGGGTTCGGATACGATCTATGAGCCCCTAACCGAATATGGTGAATACAGTGCCATTGAATTTAAATACCTTGTCAACTCCGGGCTCACCGTACCGGAAGCCATCAAAGCCGGCACACTTACCTCGTCAGAAGCCCTGGGCATGTCTCACAGGATCGGCACGGTAGAAGCAGGTAAAAATGCGGATCTGCTTGTTGTAAAGATGGACCCCACCCGGGATGCCGATGTACTTTACAATGCCGAGAATCTGCGCATGGTCATCCTCAACGGAAGACTTGCCGTGGAAGATGGCCGACTGGCCTATTAAAGGAAAGGATTTGACTAGGTATCCTGTGCATGGATGCTGTCATAAAGAAAGGAAAAAGCTCTGTTATGAATATGGTTTTGACGAATGCGAAAATCTATACCTGCAATGCTGCAGAGCCATGGGCGGAAACCCTCGTGATCAGGGATGGCGCGATAGCCTATGCAGGCAGCAATGACAAGACAAAATGGGAAGCGATCGCGGGTGATGCTGAGGTCTTCAACATGAAAGAAAAGATGGTCATTCCGGGCATCATAGACAGCCATACCCATCCCGGCATGATTTCCCAAAGCTCCTGGCATGTCAAGCTGCCATGGACGGAGAACGTCAATGAGCTGTTGGCCTTTGTAAAGGAATATGCCCAAACCCATCCCGTATCAGAAGCGCCTTTCCTCTATTTTGAATACTATCCTACCAGCATGTTTGGTGACAAGGGCCCCACAAAGGAACTCCTTGACACGGCGATATCCGACAGACCCTGCCTGTGCCAGGATTTCGGAGATCATCTCCACTGGGTAAACAGCAAGATGCTGGAAATGATGGAGGTAACAAAGGACACCCCCGATCCCGTCCCCGGCCTTGAGATGTTTGTCCGGGATGAAAACGGCGAGCCTACCGGGTGGCTGAAGGAATATGTTCATATGCGCTTTGCCGAGACACTCTACAGAAATATCGGCTGGACGCCCCCCATGGACTTGACCCCGGAGCTGATGGAAGGTTTTTTTCGATTCCTCACCGAGCACGGGATCACCACCATTGCAGACGGCATCCTGGAAGGAGAAGCGCAGCTGTCCTCCATGGCCGAGCTGGATCGAATGGGAAAGCTCAATGTTTACTATGACGGCATTGTTCGATTCTGGAGTTTTGAAGACCTGCCGGTGAAAATCGCAGCGCTTCGGGGCTATCAAAAGTACTATACAAATAAACATATCAAAATCAATACCTTGAAATTGTTCCTGGACGGCACCAACGAAAGCGGCAACAGCGCCCTTCTGTCTCCTCATCTCAACGACCCCAGCGGATCCAACTTTGGAGAGATCAAGATGGAAATGGAAGAACTGACAAACTGTTTCCTGCTTTGCAATCGAGAGGGCTTGGATGTCCAAATTCATATGGTGGGAGACCGGGCTTTCCGCACAGGCTGCGATGCGGTGGAAGCTGCCCAGCAGCAAGCAGAACAGCTCGGTGAGAAGTGGATCATGCAGGTGATTTTCGCCCATTGTGAATTGATCGATCCCACAGATATGCACCGTCCTGCCCAATTGGGTATCACCATCAACTGGTCCTGCCACTGGTCCGGCGGTTACTTCGGAGAAGAGGCCCAGACCTATATCGGCAAAGAAAAGTGGAATCGGATGTATCAGTTTAATCCCATCATCGACAGCGGGGCTCTGGTTGCCTTCTCCAGCGATGTGGTCACTTATTACGAGCTGCATCGGGCAGACCCGTTTTTCAGCATGCAGGTTGCCCATACCCGTGTTGATCCGGAATTCCCTCTCGACCCTACGATCTATCCCGGAAGCATGCGTCCCGAGGAATCTGCCCGTCTGTCCAGAGAGACCCTCATGAAAGGCTATTCCATCAACGGTGCACGTCAGCTTCACTGGGAAGATAAAATGGGCTCCATCGAAGTCGGCAAAATTGCTAATCTTAATGTCATCAGCGATAATTTTTTTAAAGTCGATTCCAATAAAATATCTGAGATCAAATTTGATACCGTGATCTTTGATGGCGAAGTGATTTACGGCAAGCTATAACTGCAGTACCCATTAACACAGGTCGTTCTGGTTGTATCTTTGAAAGGAATCATATATATTATAGGAAAGAAGAGAAGATAAGGCGGAGCAGTGGTCATGTATACGGAAACGATTCCTTTTGAACAGGATATGCCAATCACCTACGACGCGTATAAGGTAAGTCATTACCATCTGCATTGCCACGAGGGTGTGGTTGAAGTACTTATCATCCTTAGCGGCAGTGCTCATGTCAAGGTCAGCTTCGAGGAGTTTGATATGAAGGAAGGCGATTATATCGTCATCAATGCGGAGGACTCCCATTCCATTTATGCCACCGACTCGAAATGCGAAGTGGCCAGCCTTTACTTTGATATGAAAAGCTATAAAGAACCGATTCCCTATTTGGACTATGTTCTTTTTTCCTGCGAGTCATTTGATCTGGTGAAATACAAAAATGAAACCCAGACTCTCCGCAGAATGATTGCAAACCTGTTGTTGCATCTTGCCAAAAATCAGCAAAGTCTTCCTAATCAGGCCTACTGCGAGAATATGAAACAGGCGGCAGAGGAACTGCTCTGGATCTTTGTAAACGAATATGATATGAAAAACTATTACAGCAGGAACTGGAACGCGGGTTATCATAAAACAGAAAAATACTATAAGATCATGCAGTATATTTGCGAACACTATGAAATGAAAAACCTGATGGATTACATATCAAAAAATGAGTTTTACTCCAAGTCGTATATTACCCATCTTTTTAAGCAGGTAGGCGCAAGCAGTTTTCAGGATGTTCTGACTTATATCAGACTATATCGGTCGGAAAGACTTTTATTGGACAGCGAAATTTCCATCGTTGAGATTGCAGATCGATGCGGGTTTTCCGATATCAAATATTATACGAGCAACTTTAAAAAATGGTTCCTTCGCACTCCTTCCGAATATCGGAAGATCTATCAGCCTGAGATCGCAAAGATCAGTCTATTTCAACGAATGCGGGTAGAGGATGTCATAGATAAGATGGAAAGCCTGATTAAGAACAATACTGATGATACCCCGTACAAGGCTGCCATCAATCCATTAAGCATCAAAACAAAAGATAATTGGATCATGGAAGCGCCTACCTATGCGGTTAGTCTGGGATACACACCCACCGGCTCTGTGTCCGAGAAGGATGATCATCAGATCTGCATCCGCATTGATGAGAAAACAAATCTGCAGGATCTCGTTTCCGAGTTCCCCGCCTTTCAGAAACAAGGCTTTCTGCCCACATTAATTATTTACTACAAGGACACCTCCCTGCATCTGTGCAATGATCTGCTTCTATGCTGCTCTGCCACCTTCGCCAATGTGCTGGCATCGGACATTGAAATCATCATTGCATACAGTGATCTCAGAGATAAACCAAACGTCAGCAGTCTGCTACAAAACAGTGAAAAATATAATCGGATCAAATTAAAGCCAATGCTGATGATATGAACGGCAAACAAAATAGCGACACATGTGTCGCTATTTCTTATTCTTTCATCATTCTATTGTGAACCATTAAAAATCTTGCGTATTTAGTTTTGCGACGTCCGTGTCGTTTACCAGGATTGGTTCTGCTTATTTTTTTCTGACGAGAAAGAAAATCCCCAGCCCGATCAGAATGGCGGCAAGGAAAACATCCTTTGGAATCCACGGGATCAAGTCTTTCGCGAGCACGAAGGCACCAAACAGAACTAGGATTGCACCAAGCACAACTGAGGTGCTTCTGCTGCTGTCTTTCCTCTCCGGCCTTGTGCCGGGATCTTCCGGTCTGGTGTAGTTGTCTTCAATCGAGCTGTATGCCGGATTGGCAGGCATGATGATCGCAGCAATGATATATGCGATCAGTCCCGCTCCTCCCACCAGGGTAAACACGACCCATAAAAGACGAATGATCACAGCGTCGACAGCAAAGTATTCCGCCATACCGCCGCAGACGCCGGCCAGAACTTTATCGTTTGATGATTTGTACAGTTTCTTTTCCATTTCTCTAATCCCCTTTAATTACAAAATCAATTAGTATATTTACTACTACAGTTTATATTATACAGCAATAATTATTCCTGACAATACCGATTCTCATGAATTTCGGGTATCTGTTCCGGCGGCAATGGTCTGCTGTAATAGTAACCCTGTATGAAATCGCACTCCGCCGCTTTCAGCTGTTCTACCTGATCGAGGGTCTCAATCCCCTCTGCGATTACCGTCAGCCCCAAGCTATGCACAAGTGAGATCATACTGCTCATGACCTTTGGATTATCCATCTCTAAAATTCTTACATTGAGTGAGCGATCCAGCTTGATCTTATCCACGGGTAGATAAGTCATGTAATTCAGCGAGGAATACCCGGTTCCAAAATCATCGATGGAAATCGCGATTCCCATTTTCTTTAGTCTCTTCAAAAATAGCAGTGTCGCCTGTTTGTTTTCCAGGAAGATACCCTCTGTTATTTCTATTTCAATATATTGCGGATCAATATCATATTCCTTCGTTTGTTCTTCTATAAATTGCAAATATCCGTAGTCATGGAGCTGATTTGCAGAAAAATTGATGGAAACGGGTTTTAACTCCAGCCCGGAATTTTTCCACTGGGAAAGCTGCCGGATCACCTTCTCCGTTACGATCCTTCCGATCCGAATGATGGAGCCGTTGATTTCGGCAATCGGCACGAACTCCG
>Ga0366757_1084_pt1 | contig 10164 bp, 8 predicted proteins | sample TotcelHN113001K6_FD_207061 | JGI IMG/M metagenome (GOLD analysis project Ga0366757, IMG submission 207061) | Enriched cells from coal bed in the Powder River Basin, Montana, United States - Total cells N11 rep1 HSBNCT.N11.300.1.K6 ... | reverse complement strand
AAAGCCATTCAAAGCGGCGCCTTCAAAAAAGAAATCCTGCCGGTAACCATCAAAGGCAAAAAAGGCGATACCATCTTTGATACCGATGAATATGCCAAAGCCGGCACAACTGCCGAAAAACTGGGCGGCTTAAAACCGGCCTTCAAAAAAGACGGCTCCGTTACGGCCGGTAATGCCTCCGGTATCAATGACGGTGCGGCTGCGCTAGTCATTATGTCAGCTGACAAAGCCAAACAACTGGGCTTAAAGCCACTAGCCCGCATCCGTGGCTATGCCTCCAGCGGCGTTGATCCCAGCGTCATGGGCATCGGCCCGGTAACGGCTACGCAAAAAGCCCTGGCCAAAGCCGGCCTTACCGTAAAAGACCTTGACCTGATTGAAGCAAACGAAGCCTTTGCGGCGCAATTCCTGGCAGTAGGCAAACAACTGGAATTCGTCCGTGAAAAAGTCAATGTTCATGGCGGTGCTATCGCGTTGGGCCACCCGATTGGTGCTAGCGGCGCCCGGATCTTCGTCACCCTGCTGCATGCCATGGAACTGCGTCAAGCCAAGATTGGTTTGGCTACCCTGTGCATCGGCGGCGGCCAAGGTGTGGCCACCATCGTAGAACGTCTATAAACCAGTAACCCAAGTGAGTGCCAATGGTGACACGCTATTGGCACTCCTTCAAACAACATAAGTGATTTTTTTCACGAATCATTTTGGCGATTATGAACCTCACAAGAGGTGAATAATGAAAATAAAAGGGGGAGTTAGTATGTTTTTTCAATTAACCGAAGAGCAAAAAATGATGCAGAAAATGGTGCGCGAATTTGCTGAAAAAGAAGTGGCACCCGGTGTAGCCGAACGGGATGAGCAAAGCCTATTTGATCGCTCCTTGGCCGATGCCATGGGAGAGATGGGACTTAACGGCATATGTTTCCCGGAAAAATACGGCGGTGCTGACAGCGACTACCTCAGCTACATTTTAGCCATTGAAGAATTATCCAAAGTAGACGACGGCGTAGGCATCACCCTGTCGGCTACCGTATCGTTATGTGCAGGACCCATCTACGCCTACGGAACAGAAGAACAAAAAGAAAAATACCTGCGTCCTATTCTGGAAGGCACCCACATGGGAGCCTTTGGCCTGACCGAAGCCAATGCCGGTACGGACGCAGCCTCCCAGCAAACGGTAGCCGTTGCCGATGGGGACCATTACATCATCAATGGCAGTAAAATCTTTATCACCAACGCCGGAGAAGCCGAAACCTATATCGTTTTTGCCATGACCGACAAATCCAAAGGCGTCAAAGGTATTAGCGCCTTTATTCTGGAAAAAGGCATGCCCGGCTTTACCTTCGGTAAAAAAGAACATAAACTAGGCATTCATTCCTCCATTACCATGGAACTTGTCTTCCAAGACGTAAAAGTACCGAAAGCCAATCTGCTAGGCAAAGAAGGCGAAGGCTTTAAAATTGCCATGAATACCCTTGACGGCGGCCGCATAGGCGTTGCAGCCCAAGCCCTTGGCATTGCTCAAGCTGCGCTCGACCATGCCGTAAAGTATTCCAAAGAGCGGGTTCAATTTGGCAAACCCATCGCCAACAACCAAGCCATCGCCTTCATGCTGGCGGACATGGGAACCAAAGTGGAAGCCGCCCGTTTGCTTGTTTATAAAGCGGCCTGGAACAAAGACCAAGGCTTGTCCTACTCCAAAGAAGCGGCCATGGCCAAACTCTATGCATCAGACATTGCCATGGAAGTCACCACCGATGCCGTACAAATCTTTGGCGGTTACGGCTACACCTGCGAATACCCAGTAGAACGGCTCATGAGAAATGCCAAGATTACGCAAATTTATGAAGGCACCAATCAAGTTCAACGCATGGTCATCTCCGGAGCCCTGCTACGCTAATCACAGTCTATGCACTAATCATCATAACAGGAGGCATATAGTATATGGATATTTTGGTATGTGTCAAACAAGTGCCTGACACCACTGAAGTCAAAATCGATCCCCAAACCAATACGCTCATTCGTCAAGGGGTACCGAGCATTGTCAATCCCTTTGACAAAAATGCAGTAGAAGCAGCGCTGCAACTAAAAGAAAAGCAGGGCGGTAAAGTAGTGGTAATCTCCATGGGGCCGCCCCAAGCCAAAGATGCCTTAAAAGAATGCCTGGCCATGGGAGCCGATGAAGCCTACCTAATCAGTGACCGCGCTTTTGGCGGTGCCGATACCCTGGCCACCAGCTACACCTTGGCTGCCGGTATTCGTAAACTAGGTAAATTTGACATGATCCTCTGCGGTAAACAGGCCATTGACGGTGATACGGCCCAAGTAGGCCCGGAAATCGCAGAATATCTGGATATTCCCCAAGTCACCTACGTTGCGAAAGTGGAAATAAATGAAGGCGTTGTCCGGGTCGAACGGGAACATGAAGAAGGCTATGAAATTATTGAAACGACCTTGCCGGTGCTGCTGACCGTTGTAAAATCCATCAATGAACCCCGCTTTCCCACGGTAAAGGGAACCATGAAAGCGAACCGCAAAGAAATTCCCGTCATTACCGTTACTGACGTGGAAGTAGATCCGGAACGTCTTGGCCTCAAAGGCTCTCCCACGCAGGTGCGTCGCATTTTTACCCCACCGCAGCGGACCCAAGGTGAAATCATTCAAGCAGACAGCGCCCGCGAGTCGGTTGCCATACTCATACAAAAACTATCTGAAGCAAAGATTATCTAAGAGGGAGGGTAATGACGAAATGGCAGTTGTAGTAATCCAAGATAAATGTATCAGTTGCGGCGCTTGCGTCGCGGTCTGTCCGTTTGGTGCGATTGTAATGCAGGATAATGACAAAGCCTTTATTACGGAGGCTTGTACGGCCTGCGGAGCCTGCATTGAAACTTGCCCGGTCAGCACCATTGTACGGGAAGAAGAAGAAAAAACCGTTGCCATGGACAAAAAAGAATACAAAGGTGTTTGGGTATTTATTGAGCAAGCCGAAGGACATATCCGTGGAGTATCCCATGAACTCCTAGGAGAAGGCCGCAAGCTGGCGGAGGCCATGGGCCAGGAACTGGCCGGTGTGCTGATTGGCAATCAGGTGGAGCCCTTAACAAAAGACGTTTTTGCCAGCGGCGCTGACAAAATCTATCTGGTAGAAGGACCGGAATACAACCATTACAGCACCGATGGATTTGCCACGGCCCTTGCTGATCTAATCAAGACCTATAAACCCAGTGTCATTCTCATGGGAGCCACCAATGACGGCCGTGATCTTGGTCCTCGGGTAGCTTGCCGCATAGGAACGGGACTGACAGCAGACTGCACCAACCTCGATATCGATGGCGATACCGGCTTGGTAGCCTGGACCCGTCCTGCCTTTGGGGGCAATATCATGGCAACCATTTTGTGTCCCGAACATCGCCCCCAAATGGGAACCATCCGTCCGAAAGTATTCAAACGGCCCGTGCAGGACTTTAGCCGGACCGGTGAAATCGTCCGGGTAACCAGCAAAGTGAAACCGGAAGATATTCGGACGAAATTTATTGAACTGCTGCAGGTAAGTGCCGCATCGTGTAACCTGGAAGAAGCGGAAGTCATCGTATCGGGCGGACGGGGCATGTGCAAACTGGAAAACTTCAAATTGATTGAAGAACTGGCGGAAGTGCTTGGCGGCACGGTAGGTGCCTCGCGCGCAGCCGTTGATGCCGGGTGGAAGCCAGCGCTGCATCAAGTTGGTCAGACCGGTAAAACCGTTGGGCCGAAAATCTATGTTGCCTGTGGTATTTCCGGAGCCATTCAGCATATAGCCGGCATGTCGTCTTCTGATATCATTATCGCAATTAACAAAGATGCCGATGCGCCTATATTCAAAGTAGCCGATTACGGCATCGTGGGTGATGTGATGGAAGTACTTCCCGTCATGATTGAGGAAATGAAAAAAATACGGCAGGCTTAACCGGATAAGCCCCGTTGAAAAGGAGGCATAAGCATATGATCCAAGACGTACAATTTGCTGATATTCAGGTTGGCGATAAAGCCAGTATGGCAAAAACGGTAAGTGAATATGACGTATATGGCTTTGCTGGTATAACGGGCGATTTCAATCCTGTTCATGTTAATGCGGAATTTGCTAAAACCACAATGTTTCAGGAGCGGATTGCTCATGGCATGTTGTCGGCAGGTTTTATATCGGCGGTGTTAGGAACTACCTTGCCTGGAGCGAATACGATTTATCTCGGTCAAGAGCTTTCTTTTAAAGCGCCAGTCAAGATTGGGGATACTGTAACGGCTACGGTAGAAGTAATTGAAAAAATTGAAGCAAAAAATCGGTTGATTCTAAAAACCACTGTTACCAATCAAGATGGTAAAATTGTGACAGATGGTAAAGCCACTGTAATGAAGAAATAAATAAGAAACGCCGTGCCTTAAAGCGCGGCGTTTTTTTGTAAATACCAAACCCTGCTGAATTACCGACCAGAGAGGGACCTTTAAATCTTGACATGATTATCGCACCAGGATTTTCTATGAACTTTAACCAGCGATTGCGTGTTGCCAATGCGGTATCAGGGGTGACGGCAAAGGAAAAATATGAGTTCGCTCTCTTTTTTATTTATCTATTAGCGGTACTATAATATGTGTAGAAGATAGACGAATAAAGTCGCCGGTAATTTCAGATGAGAGGTCTGAGGAATAGCAAGTGACTTAATGCAAGTGGAGTATTGTATTTGGATGGAAAAAATACACTCCTTAAAGCCTTGTATTACAAGACTTCAGGAGTGTGGGGGAAAATAAATTAAATTATATTATATGTGGTTAGATCACTATGCTTCCAACATTCACGGAAGCCTCAACTTGTAGCTTCTTAACCTCTTTACTACCAATTACGATGGTATACTCCCCGGGCAGAAGAGCATCAAACTTGAAATCCCCAAAACAATCTGTAGTCTGGGAGCAGTTGACGTCGTTGCCCTGTAGAGTGACTTCAACTCCTTCTGCGCACTCGTTGTCTTTCAAAATACCGCCTGCCACAAAGGCTTTCTCGAACCGGTAGAGATTCTTATAGAAAACATTCGGTTTGGTACCCAGCTCTGGCCGGTAAACCTCCAGCCCCTCTTCGCGAATCTTCTGCTCCATCTCCATAGTCGCCATGGTATAGAATGCGATTGCACCAGTGGGGCAACTATGAGCACAACGGGGCATTTTGATCTCCTCGCCACCATCCAGCAAATGGGCACACATGGTGCATTTCTGCGCGATATTTGCCTCTTCGTTCCAGTAGATGGCGCCGTAGGGACAACTGTCCACCAATTCCTTGACTCCCTTCGCCCTGCTAGTGTCGATCATCACGACACCATCCTCCCGGCGAGATATGCAGTCGGGATGAGCCTTTGCGCAAGGGGCATCCTGGCAGTGCTGGCAAGGCATAGGCAAATAGCAGACATCGATGCGAGGGTACTGGCCACGTTCGGTATGCTGTATATTCATCCATTGATGGCCATGCCGGGGCTGTTCATCGGTATAGGGCAGCCACTTGTTGTCAACGTGCTCATCCTTGCAGCCCATGAAGCAATTATTACAGTCGTGACATAGTGAGACATCTATAACCATATAACGCTGTTTCATTTCTGATGGTCCCCTTTCCATTTTTCAACTTCAACCAAACAATGCTCGGTGGCCATGCCGCTTGCGTATTTGGATAGGAATCTGGACGGGGTCAGGATGTTGATGCAGCCGCCGCGGTCAATGGATTTCCCCGGCTCACCCAAAGGCTGGTACTCGGCCGAGGATTCGTAGCAATGGCAGGTTCCAGCGGGAACACGCTCAGTAATCTGAGCCGCAAAGATAACTGCACCGCGGTCATTGTAAACCTTAATCAAATCGCCTTCTTTGATGCCTCTTGTTTCGGCATCTTTGCCATTCATGCGGAAAATCCAATAGTAGAATCCGTCTATAAGTACACGGTGATTTCTGATGTCGTTCACAAAAGAATCCTTTCCATCACCCATGGTGTGGAAGCTGAAGCGGGGATGAGGAGACAGAACGGCCAGGGGATATTTCTTGAAAAGCTCAGTGTGATGCCCCTCCCAGGAAGGAATGTACATCGGCATCAGAGGACGCTCGGTATCATCAGTGTCGTAACGGCCAAAACGCTTGAGGCTGTTGGATACGAACTCGACTTTGCCGGACTGCGTCTGCAAGCCCTTCTGATCCACCAGGTCTCCCGGACGGAATCTGGAAATCCAACCGCGGGTATCCTGCTCTCTGTCCTCGGCAAACCAGCGCAGGGCGGGAGCGGAGGGAGCCTTGTTGGTAATCGGGACAATGAAGTAGCCTTTATCAACGAACTCCTCCCAAGAAATAACCTTAGGCAGGTCAGAGGCGCAGAACATCTGCTTAACCCAATCCAGATCAGTCTTACCTTCGGAAAAGACATTGCCGACATGGAGGCGCTCACAGATCAAACGAAAAATTTCGTAGTCCGATTTAGATTCGCCTAACGGCTCGATGCACTTCTTCTGTAGGGTAATCACCCTGTGATTGGCCTGGTTGTGGGAGTCTGGGTTGTAGCCTGAGTTGCTAGCCCATTCGCCGATGTCCCAACGCTCAAAGTTGGTGCAGGCAGGTAAAATGATATCAGCAAAGGGAACTTCACCCTCAAACCAAATAGACTGGTTGACAACAAACGGAAGCCGTTTGGTTCGGTACATTCTGGCGTAACGGTCACCTTGACCCATGGTGCCAATGTGTGAGCCTCCATACTTGTACAGCATTTGAATGCGGGAGTAACCGTTAGCGGGGTACTCGAACTTGTGGAACTGCTGCTCCTGAGAAGCACCGACAAAACCGCGGCCATACCACTCCACTTTGTCTTCCAGAATGCATTCGGGAAGACGCATGCGGTTAAGATGAACACCGGCAGCCGTACTAAGGTTGGAAGTCATGGGCTTACTGTTGACGCCGTCAAACATACGATACGCAAAGACGGCACCGGCAGCAGAATTCTCGCAGTCGCCCGAGATACCGCCATCGGCGTAACCCGGGAAGTAGAAGTCGGAATCAACCGGAACACCCTGAGTGGTACTGTAAATGTTAATACCCGGTTTCCCCATGCCTTGCATGGTGATCAGTGCCACCATTAGGCGAGCCCAGTCCATACCGATTGGGCTGCGGCAGACGCCGCCCCAGCCGCCAAGTCCGCCGGCCGCCAGCATGGTCTTATGCTTCGCCCACTCCCGGGCCAGAGCACGGATATCATGCGCAGGAATTCCACACTCATTTTCCGCCCACTCGGTTGTCTTGGGAATTCCGTCCGTTTTGCCGAGAACGTAGTCCGTCCACTCTTCAAATCCATGAGCGTGTGTTTCTACATATTCCTTATCGTAGGTGCCCTCAACCAACCATGTATAGGCAATAGCCAGAGCAAGGGCGGTATCGGTGCCCAGGCGGGGAGAGAACCATTTACCGCCATACAGACCATTGGTGTGGTTGTAGTAGGGATCAATAAATACCATCTTGACTCCCAGCTCTTTGAGCCAGCGACGGCGAATCGTACTCTCAAAAGCACCATAGATTCCGTTGTTTGTTTCTGGGTCAGAAGACCAGAAGACCATCATCTCGCAGTTCTTGATGCAGTCCTCAAACAAGTCGGTCTGCTCGGGGTTACCCAGACGAGCCGTAAAACCCCACATGTGCGTGGCGCCCCAGTGCCATCCTTCCCAGCTATCGGGGTTGTGGTCGCCATAGGTCATACCTACTGCGTTCATAAAGCGAAACAGGGTGCTGTGACGATAACCGATATTACCCCACAGATGGTGGGAGCTGGGCTCGATAACCATTGCGCCGGGGCCATACTCGCGCTTAATACGCCGGATCTCGCTTGTAACAATGTCTAGCGCCTCATCCCAACTGATGCGGACATAGCCGGACTCGCCTCGTTTCTCTTCATTGCGTTCGCCGTTTGGATCAAAGTCTATACGCTTCATAGGATACATAATGCGGCGCTTTGAATAAATCATGGACTTGAACTGCGCGGTAACAGGCGTGTAAGTTGTCTTTCGCGGGGGTTGAAAGGTGCGTCCCCTCGCTTCAATTCTCCAGGAATCGGCATCGGTTTTGTCCAAATCCATCGGTGTTATCCGTACTATCTTGCCTTTCTCTTCGTCAACATAGACAAAGACGGGACCGCCGGTGGTCATCTGAGTTTTCTTTGATAGTTTCACCATGCTCTCTCCTTCCTTAAAGTAAAACTTTTACTTATGATAATATAAGTTTTACTTTAATTATAAGAAGCTATTGGTGACCCGTCAAGTATTTTGTGGAATATTCTTGGAATTCTTTCAAGGCTGATATTGAGATGTGTGCAAAAAGATCATTTCATCTTTAGCGTCCTTCGGGGCGTTTTTCTTATTATCTGAATCGAATCCTTGGCGTATTGACCTGGATATCAATTGTTGATAAGATTATTAACAATAAAGATAATAAGTGAGAGATTAATACATATTGTCTAATGAACAAGGTGAAAGGTTTATTATGAGAAAATATGCTGTTTTATGTGCTGTTTGCCTTGGATCATTTCTGAGTGCCTATACCACTAGCTGTATTAATATCGCTCTGCCGAATATTATGGCGGCGCTTAATTTTAATATGGATTCCATTGTATGGGTCTCACTCGGATATATGCTGCCTTATGGTTCCATCATGCCAATCACCGGCAAGCTGGGCGATCAATTCGGAGCCAAAACAATGTATATAGTAGGATTTATTCTATTTTCCGTCGCATCCTTGTTATGCGGTATGGCGACAAGCTCGGCGATGCTGGTAGTCTTTCGCATAGTTCAAGGGATGGGAGCAGGATTAATATTGCCTAACGCGATGGCTATCGTTGCCCAGACCTTTGACGCTCATGAGCGAGGGCAGGCGATGGGAATATGGGGCGCGATGGCGGCTGTGGGGATGGCTATGGGGCCGACAGTTGGGGGCTATTTAATAGAACATTTTGATTGGCGCATGATCTTCTTTTCTGTTGGACCTGTCTGCGTACTAAGTATTATATTTGCTGCCGTTATAATACCAAAATCCAGGCGTAATGCGGCAGTTACCGTCGATTATCTCGGTGCCGCACTTTTGATCATCAGCATTAGTTTGCTGCTCATTGCCCTGAACCAGGGACAAAAGGAGGGGTGGGCCTCCCTGTATATTGTTTCGCTGTTTTACGCGGCTTTTGCCGGAATTATTTTATTCTTGGCAGTTGAGTTTAGGGTCCAGCACCCGATGATTGATATCCGGCTGTTTCGCAACCTTAATTTTACTACAGCCAATGTCATCGCGTTCTTAGCTTTCTTTGCCTTTATGGCAACGAATTTCTTATTGCCGTTTTTTTTGAAATCAATTCTGGACTATAGCTCCATCACCACCGGAATAATGCTACTGCCAATGACGGTGGGGATCGTGGCTTTTTCCCCCATTGGTGGGCGGATGGCTGATCGTTTCGGGTCGCGGCTGCCGGCATTTTTAGGCGTCGTGATAATTGCTTGTTCACTTTATGCGCTAAAGGCCATTAGCATTGATTATTCAACACAGCATTTCTTTATCCGGCTGTCTTTACTCGGAACAGGGATCGGCCTTATCATGTCGCCTTTGATAAACTGTGTCGTTTCTTCATTACCTAAAGATAAAGTGGGTGTAGGTTCTGGGGTCTATAACCTGTTCCAGGTAATCGGCGGCAGTATGGGAGTGGTTTTTGCCCAGGTGCTACTGACTCGCCGGGAAGTGTATCATGCTGCGATACTAAAAGAATATTTAAACCCTGCCACCCATTCTTTGCAGGAAATATTCCAACTGCTGCAGGTATTATGGGGGAACCAGGGAATGGATAATTTAATGCTGTCGACAGCTGCACATGGCTGGTTAACGGGGCAGGGGCTTTTACCACAGCAATATGTGATGCTTAAAGCGCTTTTAAGTGCTAAGGTTTTGCGGCAAGCGTCTATATTATCATTTCAGGATGTATTTTATACACTTGCTCTTGTATGTTTTGCCGCAGGATTGTTGACTCTGATTATCAGACGGAGATCCGTTAACTTAAATCAAGATTAGCGATAGGCAGTGGTGGTTGTATGGGTTTTAACAGCAAGGTATACGAATTTGTCCGCCAAATCCCGGAAGGAAAAGTTG
>Ga0366757_1078_pt1 | contig 10700 bp, 8 predicted proteins | sample TotcelHN113001K6_FD_207061 | JGI IMG/M metagenome (GOLD analysis project Ga0366757, IMG submission 207061) | Enriched cells from coal bed in the Powder River Basin, Montana, United States - Total cells N11 rep1 HSBNCT.N11.300.1.K6 ... | reverse complement strand
TATGCGGGGGAAAATAAGGTCTAAGACGGTTGTCTTAGCATACATGCCGCAAGCTGGCATCCCCATAACCGCCACCTCGTCAAGGTAGGCAAGCATAAACATTGCTCCCGGCAAAACCGGAGTTCCGTAACTGACTACTTGTGCTCCTGTAGCCCGTATAGCGTCAGGTGTTACGTCATCAGGATCAACTGACATGCCCCCTGAGGCAATAATCACGTCGGCACCCTGTCTTTGGTAATCTAAAATAGCAGCAGTAATTTTTTCCTTATCATCAGGCAAATAGATGATTCCTGTCAATTCACTACCAAAATGAGCCACCTTTTTTTCAAAGACAGGCGCAAATTTATCCTGAATACGTCCAAAGTAAACTTCATTGCCGGTAATGATCACACCTATCTTGAGCTTGCTCAAGGGTTTGACCGATACAATAGGTCCAAAGCGGGCGCATAATTTTTCTACCTCAGCTACCATATTCTCTTCTACAACAAGCGGCACCACCTTGATACCTGCCACTACGGTGTCTGCTTTTACTAATTGATTATCGTGTAACGTAGATAAGACAGCATGCTCTACCATATTAACAGCAATTGCTGCCTCCCTGTTAATTTTAAGTAATCCCGCTTTGCTGGTTTTGACATTAATCCGCCCTTCTGCGGGCTCGGTACAGTATACGTTATCGCCGGCAATTCCTTTAGCCATACGGGAAATGGCATCATTCTCATGAACTTGGCCAGCAGTAAGTTCAATCAAATAAATATGATCTTTACCAATATTTTTCAGATGACAAATATCTTCTTGTTGTATTACATGCCCCTTTTTAAAAGCTGGCCCCCGATACTCACCAGGCACAATTTTAGACATGTCATGGCCCAGTACCATCCCTACGGCATCTTCTACTCGCACTTGTCTAATTGCCACATTATCAGCTGCCTTTCTGCTATTAAATAAAAAACTGTTTTCCACGTGAGAAAACAGTCGGCACACGCTCCAGGCATGGGAGTTTCCTCCCATACCCGAATCGGCCAACCGTTCATAAACTACTAAGTCCTTAGATCAGGTGGCTCGGAAAACTAAATAATCCAATTATAGAACAATCCTTTTTATTGTAAATCACCCTGCCAAAAAAGTAAAGAAAAAGCCCCTGCACACTATGAATGCAGGAGCTTTTTATCAGCGTTTGTGAAGCAGGTAGTCATAGGCAATCAGAGCAGCTTTTGCTCCGTCACCGGCAGCAATAACAATTTGCTTATCAGGACCGTTGCTAATATCGCCGGCAGCGAATAGTCCGGGAATATTCGTTTTTGTACGGCAATCAGTAACCACCTCACGGGACTCATTGAGGTTAACTATTTTTTGGGCAAACTCTGAGTTTGGAATTAAGCCAACCTCTACAAATATCCCTTCAACAGCTAGTTCGTGATCTTCGTCTGATTCACATTTTCGAACCACAATTTTCTCCACTACTTGACTGCCAAGTATTTTTTTGATTTCATACCCCTTTAATTCGACTATATTGGTAGCCTTCTTCATTTTATCAATAATAATGGGATCAGCAATGTACTCTCTCCGGGAAATAAGGTATACTTTCTCACCTACCGCACTCACTTCAATAGCGGCCTGTACGGCTGAATTGCCAGCGCCGACAACAGCCACTTTTTTATTAGCAAACAAAGGACCGTCACAAGTAGCACAATAACTAACTCCCCGTCCGGTAAACTCTTCTTCTCCAGGCACGTTCAGCCGCCGCGGGCGCTTCCCCGAAGCAAGAATAACTGTTTTTGCCATATGATTTTCTTCCATAGTACTAACAGTGAACGTTCCATCATCATTAACGGTTAGTCCGGTAGCTTCCTGGTACTCTATCTTCACGGAAAAGCGCCGCACCTGTTCTTCAAACTTCGCCATCAGCTCCGGCCCGGTAATAAATTGATAACCCATATAATTTTCAATTTCCATTGTCCACATCGGTTGACCACCAAAATCAGTTGTGATCAGCAGCGTATCCATTTTTTTCCGTGCCGCATATACGGCTGCTGTCATACCAGCCGGACCACCGCCAATTATAATTAAGTCATACATTCCTATTCACCTCACAAAATTAAGCAATATTATTTCCCCTAGCAGGTAGTACTAGCGCAATAATAGAAAAATATACAAACGAACGTCATGCGATTTTCATAAAGGTTCTCATATTCTTAGTATCTTTTTGTCATGTACGAATATACAACTGCCTGGCAGTGCTTGTCGTTTCAAATTCTTCTCTAGTCTAGCATGCCTTGCATGTTTGTCAATAATCTGCTACTATACTTACAGTCATTTACAGGAGTGTGATACTACTATGATACCACAAACGATTGCCCGAATTAATGAACTGGCGCGCAAGCAGCGTGAATCAGGACTATCGGAAGAAGAAAAAGTGGAACAAAACCAATTGCGCCGTATTTATATTGATAATATCAAAAATCAGGTCCGCCAGCAGGTAGAGCAATCACAACCCCAACATAAGCATAACTGCAGTTGCGGCTGTCATCATAAGCACTAATATATTGATATAGTACTATACTATGTATTGTGCCGTGTCTGTGTGAGAGGAGTTCTTACCATGAACAAAACCGGCTACTCCAATTGGCTGTTAATTACCTTGTTAAGTGCTGGTCACTTCTTCAGTGATTTTTATAACACCTTTTTGCCTGCACTCCTACCTGCAGCGGCAGCTAAATTGGGACTTTCCTTAACCGCTACAGGTTCGCTAATTATGATTTATTCCTTTACCTCTAGTATTTTACAGCCCCTGTTAGGCTACTATATTGACAAATATGGCTGGACCTGGCTAATTCTTTGTACCGTTCCGGCTAGTGCTTTATTTATTTGTCTGGCAGGAATGGTAGTCAGTTACTGGCAATTGTTCGCCTGTATTACTTTGGCCGGTCTTGCTTCTTCGCTGTTTCATCCGCTCGGCTCGGCAATGCTGAATAAAACTACCGATATCAGTAATAAAGGAATGTCAATGGCACTGTTTATTGGTGGCGGTAACCTTGGCGTGGCTATTGCACCGGCCTTTGTTCTATTCTATCTCTTCCGGTTTGGTACCGACCAACTGCTCTGGCTGGCAATTCCCGGCATATTACTTGGATTAGCCTGTTATTTGGGAGGGGTACATCGTATCCCCGTCAGTCGCTCCTTAACTGCCCAGGCCCAGACTGCCAGTACCATACCACCCTGGTATCGTTCCGGTAACTTGCTGAAGCTAAATATCGTCATGGGACTGCGCTCGTGGCCTCAAGCAGCAATACCTAATTTTCTTGTTCTCTGGCTGGCTCAGCAGGGACAACTAACAGCTCTGGCCGGAGGTATGCTTACCGCTTTTCTGTTAGGCGGAGCCTTAGGCAGCATCGGCGGTGGATATGTTGGTGAACGATTTGGACGCAAAAATTGCATAATTGTTTCTTTATTGCTTTGCATACCGGCATTATACTTTTTTCTAACTACCAATTCAATTACACCGACTACCTATATACTGCTAGGCCTAAGTGGTGCAGCTTTGCAAGGTACACTGCCGTCCTCCATCATCTGGGCACAAGAGATGCTGCCTGCCAACGCTGCTATGGCTTCAGGAATGATGCTGGGCCTGTCCTTCGGTTTAGGGGGCTTGGGAGCGGCTGTAACAGGCGCGCTTGCTGATTACATCGGTTTACAGGCAGCCCTGCTTTGGGCACTGCCCCCCCTGGCACTGGCAGTATTGATAACCTATCTTATTCCAGATACCAAGGGCTCCGCCAATTTACCGATCAGCAAAAACCAATAAAAAAAACGCCGCAAGCGTAAATCACTTGCGGCGTTTTGCTATTTATTGGGAACAAAGGTCTGACAGTCAGTATCATCAGTTTTAGCGGCATTGGATCCAACTACCGCTATTGACTGCGCACTGCAATTATTACCTGAGTCCCAATATTTACAGCCACTAACGAAGCATTCAACATTGGGTGTGATTTGTTTGCCATCCATAAATGCACCGGTCACAGCACCACCGACATTAGCATTATGCAGTGCCCCAATCATATCGCCCATCGTCTTGCGATGATGAAATGCTTTGCACTGGGTATCGCTTGATGCCTCCGCTGCCCCGCTTGCTTCGTTATTATATACGCTAATTTTGGCAGCCATACACTGATCACCAGGCATATAATGGGTACATTGATCTACTGTACATTTAACCATAGGATTAGTAGCCAAAATAATCACCTCTCTGCTTTTTTGTAGTTTGTGTAAACCGCAAAAAAAGTATGCCCTTTCAAATAAGAATTAATTCCCATGCAACTCTTGTATCATAATGACATGCCGGGCAATATAGCAAATGAACACATTGCCCTTCAGAACTGTTTTGCTGCAATCCGGACCAATCCATATAAGGACTATAGGGCCCATAATAATTTTCCAGGACACCTCCGTCGGCCATCAGAGACTCGCAACAAGGACAGGCAATAAAAATACTTTGTAAACCATTGCAGATCGGACACACCTTTTCCAAGGGGATTCCTCCTTTGGTAAATACGAACGGCTACCACTCCCGCTGCATATGATATTACATAGAAACTTTACAAGGATGGTGGCCGCGTTGAATCTCAAGCATGCATTGGGCACATCATTGGTTTTTACAATCGCACTCTGGGTATTTAGCGGCTTAGGGGCGCTATGGTTTCCTCAGCCGGTCATGAATGTATTGCGTAGTACATTAGAATTGGTAAGTACCTTACCAGGTTTTATTGTTTTTTTCATTGTTTGGTATGGCAGCAACCAGGATACAGGACCGAGAATTACCATGATCAGCCTAATTGCAGTTAGTACCAGTATTCTCAATTTAGCTCATTTACTAACTTATCCCGATATACCAATACTAGGAAACATCGATACTACCGCCATTTGGGGGCTTTATTCTCTTTTTGCCAGTTTGCTCTGGTCTTTTGGCCTGCTTTACGCTGTATGCCTGCCGATGAACGGTCTTACTACAGTACCGGCCAAAACATTGCTGTATTCTACTTTCTTATTGATAGTTGGCTTAATTGCTAACATTATGTTAAATTATAATATGTGGCTAAGCAGTCACCATCCCATTGTGTATTATACCCGCTATTTAGCCACTGCTGCCGACTTGTTTGCTTTATTAATTATCCGCCGCAATGCATCAGGCCAAGTGGCTGACCAATTGTTACAAGTATCGCTTATTTTTGGTATTTTAGCCGATTTTAGCTTTGCTTACACTACTCACCTTACGCAAACGTTAAACTTATCAGGTCATTTATCCAAAATAATCGCCAATTTCTACATCTTGTCGGTCTGTCAGCTTATGGTTATCCGCAAGCCTTATGAGGAAATGCTCCAGTATAAAGACGAAATGGAAGCCCTAGCTGCTAATAACGCTAAGCTTTACCAAGAATCGGAACAACAACGCAACTTGATTGAAGATACTTTAGCCAAAATTGGTGCTATGATCTCATCACAGTTAAATCTGAAAGATACGTTAGACTCAATTGCTGATATGGTAGCAGACTTAATGGGCGCCCGGCAAAGCGCTATTGCCCTCTTGCATAAAGACCGTTCTACTTTACAGGTAGCTGCAAGTTATGGCATAAATACTCCTCCCGCCTTTATGCCTCTCGCCAGCAGCCTAGCCGGTCAAGTACTGGAACAAAAGGCGGCACTATATATTAGCGATTTATCTGTCCATCCCGAAATATTCCGGCCCCAGCTCATTTTCTCCAATATCCGCTCTATCATTTGTGCTCCTCTAGTAAATGACCAGGAACTTATTGGTGTCATTGAGGCCTATTCTAGTGAGAAAGGTGCTTTTGGGGATGCTGACGGGCTGCTATTAAAGGCCCTTGGTTATCATGCTGGAGCTGCAATCACCAGCGCCATGCTATATGAAGAAACAAAAATGCGTCTGGACGAAGAAAAGTTTCTCTATCAAATTGCTCATTCTGCCGCCTCAACAATTGATACTGACACGATTATTGCTGAATGTACGAGCCACATCGTGCAAGCGCTTAATGCGGATGTCGGATTAGGTCTTTTAACCAATGGTAAGCAAGGTCTATTCACCGTAAAATCTTCTATTGGCCTAAATTGTGAGCAAGACATTATCGAATTAAGCGCATATGCTGAAATTGCAGCAATTGTAGATGCTCAGAAACCAGCTGCCGTTTCGGCAGATGCTTTTCCATTCTTAAATGAACATTGTCAAGATGGGCTGATTAAGCAGTTGATTATTTTACCTTTATCAGTAGATCAGCGCCTATTGGGGTTAATTATTGTCGGCTGGCAGCGTTATGTTTCTCCTGAGCGCTTAGAGCGTCCCGGATTCCCGGCTCTCATGGCACAGCAGATTGCACTTGGCTTAGAAAAAGCACAGCTCTATAACCAAGTTAAGGCTATGGCTCTTTCTGATGGGTTAACCGGTCTGGCTAACCGCCGTAACTTCGATATGTTCTTGCGGACTGAATTGCGCAGAGCCTCTTCCTTGCAGCGTCCACTCAGCCTCATTATGTTTGATCTGGATAAATTTAAAAGTTATAACGACACTTACGGTCACTTAATTGGAGATAAGTTATTAGCCCAAATCGGTGAAATTCTTCGCCATGGAGTGCGCAGCATTGACTTTCCAGCTCGCTATGGCGGTGAAGAATTTAGTATCATTTTGCCGGAATGTAGTAACGCAGAGGCTATGTGTATTGCTGAAAAACTGCGTTATACCGTTGATGATACTCAGTTTCCCGATAATATGTCCACCTTTACAGGCCGTATAACCGCTAGTATGGGTGTCGCCACTTATGATCCTGCCCTGGTGCAGGAACAACCGGATATGGAAAAGCTCATTTCAATTGCTGACAAAGCCTTATATCAGGCTAAGCAGCAAGGCCGTAACCGGGTCATAAGTGCGACTATATTTCAGTAGAAATGCTTGTATTTTTGCCATCAATACAAAGCAAAAAAATCTTCCGTTCAAAGCACGGAAGATTTTTTTGTTATAAATACAGGAGATTGCGCTCTCTGTATGAAATAAAAATGATACAATCATTATATCAAAGATTACACCGGCAAATAAGGTTTAAATAGGAAGGAATGGTGTCTATATGACCTGGAAAAAATGCTGCTCCCTTGCCCTGGTAATACTCCTTACAGCATCCTTATTAGCTGGCTGCAGTACCCCATCCAATACCGCCAAGCAGTCGGAAAAGGTTTTGCGTTATAGTGCTGGCGCTGAACCGCGAACACTCGACCCCCGCAAATCAACCGGTACTCCTGATACAACTATCGAAGCACAACTATTTGAGGGCTTAACAGCCCTGGATGCAAAAGAAACTGCTGTTCCGGCTGTAGCAGAACGGTGGGATGTATCTGCAGATGGTCTAAAATACACTTTTTATCTTCGCTCTAATGCAAAATGGTCGAACGGAGATGCTGTAACCGCCCATGATTTTGTTTACTCCTGGACTACAGCACTAAGCCCTGATTTAGCTAGTGAATATGCTTACCAATTGTATTACATAAAGAACGGAGAAGCTTTTAACAAAGGGCAAGTAAAAGCAGAGGATCTTGGTATTAAGGCCCTTGATGACCGGACATTGGAAGTAACTCTTGAAAATCCTACCGCCTATTTCCTGACCTTGCTAGCCTTTCACACGTATTATCCCGTACATAAGAAAACAGTAGAAGCTAACTCTAACTGGGCGACTGATGTTAAAACAATGATTAGCAACGGACCATTCGCAATAACAAATTGGGTTCATAACAGTAAAATTGAATTTATTAAAAATGTACACTATTGGGACGCCGGGAAAGTAAAACTAACTAAGCTTGAATTCTTTCTTACCGATAGCAGTACTACTGAATTAGCCATGTTTGACAATGGTCAAATCGACATTGGCGATAATCCTCCTACCACTGAATTCTCCCGCCTTAAAAAAGAAAATAAGCTGGTAATTAAACCTTTTCTTGGCACCTACTTCTACTCCTTTAATGTTACCAGTCCACCTTTTGACAACATTAAAGTTCGTAAAGCTTTCAGTTTGGCAATTAACCGCGAAGCAATTATAAACAATATTACGAAAGGCGAACAAAAAGCGGCTTTAAGCTGGATTCCCCCTGGGCTGCAGGACAGCAAAGCTGCTGATTTTCGTCAGATAGGTGGTAACTTTTTAAAGGATAACGATATTGAAACAGCCAAACAACTGTTGGCTGAAGCCGGTTATCCCGGTGGTAAAGGACTGCCGCCAATTACGCTTATTTATAATACTAATGAAATGCATAAAGCAATTGCCGAAGCCGTCCAGGAAATGTGGAAAAAGCAACTAGGCGTAACGGTAGTGCTAGCTAATCAGGAGTGGAAAGTTTTTCTCGATAATCGTCACAAAGGCTTTTATCAAATTGCCCGCAACGGCTGGATTGGTGATTATGCCGATCCTATGACCTTTCTTGATATGTTTATGTCAGACAGCGGTAACAATGAGGCTCAATACAAAAACCCCGAATATGATAAACTTGTTGCCTTCGCCAAATCTACCGGAGATTTGGCATTGCGCCAAAAAGCCCTGCATGATGCCGAAAAACTTTTATTTGATGACGCTGTGTTTGCTCCCATTTATTTCTATACCAGACCATCGGTTATTAAGCCAGGTGTAAAAGGTTATATCCGTTCTGTACTTGGTACCCTCTACTTTAAAGAGGCTTATATCGAATAATTTTACCTATAATAAAAACAACACCCAATCGGCTGTGCGGCTGCTGGGTGTTGTTTTTATATTAAAACCTATCCTATTTACTTGCCTTAGCTACCGCCTTGCTGTCCAGACCGATTAAGCAGCCAATACAGCGGTATTCCGGCAACAGTAATTCCCAGCGCCAACAGCGTATCTGCCGGATTACTTAAAATGGTACTAATGACAATATAAATCGAACCGACAATTGCAATGGCCGGTACAAAAGGAAAAGCGGGAACGCTATAGGGACGATTCTCAGCCCTCGTCTTACGGCGCAAGATAAAAACTGCCAGAAAACCAAGAATATAGAATCCCCAGATAATGAACATAGCTAAATCCGTCAGCCGATCGGGATCACCTAACGTTACAAATAAGATAGCCAACACGATCTGCATAATAATAGCATTAAGCGGAGTGCCAAAACGGCTATTCGTCTGGCTAAGCAGTGTCGAAGCCGGAAGCTGCCTGCGTAAAGCCATCGCATAAGGAACACGAGGGCAGGTAAGAATATATCCATTAAGAGTACCAAAAATTGACACTAAAATACCAATATTAATTAATTTGCCGCCAAAATCACCAAATAACCACGTGGCTGCCGCTCCGGCGGCCAATTTTCCTTGCGCAACAATCTCTGCCGCCGGCAAGACATGGAGAACAGCCAAGTTAACAGCAATATACGCTACCATAACAATTCCCAAGCCAATAACAATAGCCCGCGGTAATAGCTTAGCAGGATTTTTCATTTCTCCAGCTACAAAACCAACACCAATCCAGCCGTCATACGCCCAGAGAGTAGCCAGTACAGCAGCTCCCATGCCTGCTGACTCAGTAACACCACTTGTCATAGCTAAAATTTGGCTGTTTCCCTTCCATAAACCAAAAGCGGCAATAAGTACAATAGGAATAAGTTTTGCCGCAGTGGCCACTGATTGAATTATGCCGCCATAGCGAGTTCCCAGGGAATTAACCGCCGAAAGAAAAAGAATCGTCCCAATCGCTAAGGGAATCTTAACTTCTTCGGAGTACTCAAAAAAGGGAATTACTAAAGAAGAGAAATAAAGTCCTAAAGCCCCTACAATAGCTGGCCCATAAATAACAGTCTGTACCCAGCCGAAAAGATATCCCCAGAATTTCCCATATACTTCATCCAGGCATGCGTATAAGCCGCCTGTTTTGGGAATCTGAGCACCTAACTCGGCAATTGTTAATCCTGCCGCCAATGTAATAATGCCGCCAATAACCCACGCAGCCAAACCCAGCGTGGAATCACCGGCAGCCAGAATTACCTTGCCAGGTTTCATGAAAATCCCGGAACCAATTACCATACCGACAACAAGGGCAGTTGCAGGAATAAGTCCTAAGTCACGACGCAGATTCGTTTCATCATTACGTCCTTGTTGGTGCACTACTAAACCTCCTTCAAATACATGTTTACTGTAAATCCTCACTAACAATAACAAAAAGAGACAAAAACCGCAACAGGAAAATCCTAATAGCAGGAAAACCCTGCGAAAGGGATAAATTATAGTAGAAGAATCTACCATTTATGAGGTGATGAACTATGTCTACTCAACCGGCTTCGCTTAATATACGCCCCCGAATTTTATATCAAGTAGCTAAAGCGGCTTGGGAAGGTAAGCTCTTCGAAAATCGGGAAGAAATCTGCCGGTTAGTCCATAATGAGTTTAAAGATGAGACTACCCGCCTTCACGTAGCCAACCAAATTCGCATTGCCATGGGTCTAAATCCGCACCAGTCTGATTATGTGCTAAATGATAATGATGAACTTGCACTCATGGGCAACGAACCGATAGTCGTGGCAGATCCGTCAGGCTGCCATTCCTGTGATCCTAGTGAACGGCACTGCGAACAAATTTGCCCTGTCCGGGCAATTAGCCACGACGATTTCGGCGTTCTTAAAATTGACCATACTAAGTGCCTTGG
>Ga0366757_1076_pt1 | contig 10742 bp, 7 predicted proteins | sample TotcelHN113001K6_FD_207061 | JGI IMG/M metagenome (GOLD analysis project Ga0366757, IMG submission 207061) | Enriched cells from coal bed in the Powder River Basin, Montana, United States - Total cells N11 rep1 HSBNCT.N11.300.1.K6 ... | reverse complement strand
ATAATATACTCTAAGTCGGCGATCCGAGAAACCATAGACCGTACTTTCGGTGAATGGTTGCGGCTGGACTGCATGTAAGAGCGAACACGGTTTTTGAGATTTACAGCCTTACCGACGTAGATAATGCGCTTCTGATCGTCTTTCCATAAATACACACCCGGCTTATCGGGCAAATGGGCCAGTTTTTGTTCCAATTCAGTAGTAGCGGAGTTCTCCACAAAGGTCGCTCCAATCATGATTAGTTGTATTTATTACTTCTAGCTTCCCCTTACGGGAACCTGCTTTTATCTGTTTTTCCCGCTCAATTGCCATTCTTATATCGCTGTGAATTTCGTAGTAGACGAGTTGATCGAGATTGTATCTGGAAGTAAACCCTTCAATGAGTTTATTCTTATGCTGATAAACTCTTCTGATTAAATCATTGGTCACACCTGTATATAGGACGGTCTTCCACTTATTGGTCATGATGTAAACATAGTACTGTTTATTATTCATGATAAACCTTACTATATAGCGTTGTAGTAAAGTACGTAAATGATGAGATTGCCGCGCTTCGCTCGCAATGACAATAGAGCTAGTCACTGCTCGCCACAAAGCTTAGCTGTCATCGCGAGGAGGTACGACGTGGCGATCTCATCTTTTAACTACCCGTCGTTTACTTCTTTACCCCTCGCTTAGCGTCGCTGCGGCTTCTGCCAGCTCAGCCAGTTCTTTTCCTCGCTGCAGCACAGGCTTAAGGAACTGACCTGTGTATGAGCCTTTTACTGCCGCCACTTGTTCCGGTGTGCCCTGGGCGACAATGGTACCGCCCCGCAGACCGCCCTCAGGACCAAGATCAATAATATGGTCGGCAGTTTTAATAACGTCAAGATTATGTTCAATAACCACTACCGAATCACCACCGTCTACCAAGCGCTGCAATACTTCCAGCAGGCGGTGAATATCGGCGGTATGAAGCCCGGTAGTCGGCTCGTCCAGGATGTACAGGGTTTTACCGGTGCTGCGGCGCGCTAACTCAGTAGCCAGTTTGACCCGCTGGGCTTCGCCGCCGGACAGCGTCGTCGCCGGCTGCCCCAGTTTAATATACCCTAAGCCCACATCCTGTAAGGTTTGCAGCTTGCGGTGGATTTTGGGGATATTTTGAAAAAATTCCACCCCTTCATCGACTATCATGTCAAGCACCTGAGCAATACTTTTGCCCTTATAGCGCACCTCGAGCGTTTCCCTGTTATAGCGTGCTCCTTTGCATACTTCGCAGGGAACATAAACGTCAGGCAGGAAATGCATCTCGATTTTTATGATACCGTCACCACGGCAGGCTTCGCAGCGTCCGCCTTTGACGTTAAAGCTAAACCGGCCTGGCTTGTAGCCGCGTATTTTTGCTTCGGAAGTTTGACTAAACAACTCCCGGATGGAATCAAAGAGGCTGGTGTAAGTAGCCGGATTGGAACGGGGCGTACGGCCGATAGGCGATTGATCAATATCAATAATTTTATCAATATACTCAACACCGTGAATGTCCTCATGCTCACCGGCGCGGCTGCGGCTGCGATAGATACGGCTGGCTAAACCCTTAAAGAGAATTTCATTAACCAAGGTGCTTTTACCAGAGCCGGATACACCGGTGACAGCAGTAAACAGTCCCAGAGGAAAACGGACATTGAGTTTCTTTAAATTATTTTCTCTGGCCCCTCTAACCTCCAGCCACTTGCCATTAGGCTGACGCCGTTCAACGGGCACAGGAATAAACTTTGTTCCCTTTAAATACTGGCCGGTAACCGATTGCTCGCAAGCCTTGATCTCGCCGACCGTGCCCTGGGCAATAATCTGGCCGCCATGAACGCCTGCGGCCGGGCCAATATCAATAATATGATCAGCTTCATTCATGGTATCTTCATCATGCTCGACAACCAATAGCGTATTGCCGAGATCACGCAAGCGCTTAAGGGTATCTAACAAGCGGTTATTATCCCGTTGATGCAGTCCAATAGAAGGCTCATCCAGAATGTAGAGAACGCCAACCAGACCTGACCCAATCTGAGTAGCCAATCGGATACGCTGCGCCTCTCCACCCGATAAGGTTCCCGCCGCCCTGTCCAGACTGAGATAATCCAAACCGACATTCATCAAAAATCCCAGCCGGGCATGAATCTCTTTCATAATCTGATTAGCAATGGTCATTTCCCGTTCGGTTAAATCCAAACTGTTAAAAAACTGTTGACTGTCGGCTATGGTGAGACGGGTAACTTCATAAATATTCTTGCCCCCCACTTTGATGGCTAGCGACTCCGGTTTGAGACGGGCCCCTTTGCAGGTCGGACAAGGCTTGGAGCTCATATATTCTTCAATTTCTTCTCTGGCCAGATCGGAGGTAGACTCACGGTGACGGCGGCTGAGTGTAGGCAGGGCACCCTCAAAGACAGAATGATAGGTCTTTTCCTCACCATACATATTCTCATAAGTAAAAGTAAACCGTTCCCCTCCTGAGCCCCACAGAACAACATTCTTCACATCCTCAGGCAGGCTGTCCCAGGTATTATAAAGCGATAAGCCATAGTGAGCCATTACCGCTTCCAATTGACACATGAAATAGGAGTTGGAGTTTTTGCTAAGCGGTGCCAGCGCACCATCAATCAGCGCCTTAGAGGCATCGGGTATAACCAGAGTCGGGTCAATTTCCATATTGTTTCCCAGACCTGTGCAGTCGGGGCATGCACCATAAGGACTGTTAAAGGAGAACATGCGCGGCGCAATTTCCGGCAGACTGATACTGCAGTCTACGCAGGCAAAATTCTGGCTGAAAGTCAATTCCTTATCGCCAACAATCTCAACATTAACAATACCACCGGTGAGATTCAGCGCAGTTTCCAGCGAATCAGCCAACCGGGAGGCAATTCCTTCTTTGATGACAATGCGGTCAATGACCGCTTCGACAGTGTGTTTTTTATTTTTCTCAAGCTTAATCTCATCAGTTATATCCTGTACCTGTCCGTCAATACGAACCCGGCTATAGCCATTTTTGCGGATATCTTCCAGTACCTTTTGATGCTCACCCTTTTTGCCCCGGACTACCGGCGCCAACACAATCATTCTAGTGCTTTCGGGAAAAGCTGCTAACTGGTCCACCATCTGCTCTACTGTCTGCTGGCTGATGGGCTTGCCGCATTTGGGGCAAAAAGCCCTGCCCGCACGGGCAAAGAGCAGCCGCAGATAATCATAAATTTCCGTAACAGTACCTACTGTCGAACGGGGATTGCGGCTGGTTGTCTTCTGATCAATGGATATGGCCGGTGACAGTCCTTCGATATAGTCCACATCAGGCTTGTCCATCTGTCCTAGGAATTGCCGGGCATAGGCTGACAAAGACTCAACATAACGGCGCTGCCCTTCGGCATAAATAGTATCAAAGGCAAGCGACGACTTTCCCGATCCGCTCAAACCGGTAATAACCACTAATTCATTCCGCGGAATGGTAACATCAATATTTTTTAAATTGTGCTGTCTGGCACCTTTTACAACAATATATTCTTTCACGTAAATTTCCTCCCTGGGGTCAGGCTTGACTTATTAGCTTATCTGCGTTTCCGGCCTGACGATTTCTCTTTGGTGTCCGGTTTACTGTTGGCAACGCGCTGGCGTAGTTCAGCCAACATATCGCGCAGTTCGGCAGCCCGTTCATATTCAAGATTTCTGGCAGCCTGTTTCATCTCTTTTTCCACATTGCCGGCCAGCTCCACCATTTCCGAACGGGTCATGGTGCTGATTCGGTCCGTTTTATATTGTTCAGGCGTTTCCGCCACTTTTGTCAGAGAAATGAGTTCCTTGACTTGCTTGCGAATGGTTTGGGGCGTAATGCCGTGTTCTATATTATAGGCCTCTTGTGTTGCCCGGCGGCGATCAGTCTCGCCAATAGCCCGCTGCATGGAGCCGGTAATCCTATCGGCATACATAATGACCTTGCCGTTCACATTACGGGCTGCCCGGCCAATAGTCTGAATCAGCGAGGTATCAGACCGCAGAAAACCTTCTTTATCGGCATCAAGAATAGCCACAAGTGATACTTCCGGCAAATCCAGCCCTTCCCGCAGCAGGTTAATTCCTACTAGCACATCAAAGACACCGGCCCGTAAATCACGAATGATTTCGGCCCGCTCAATAGTGACAATGTCCGAATGAAGATAGCGCACCCGGACACCGGTCTCTTTTAAAAACTCGGTCAAATCTTCGGCCATTTTCTTAGTCAGTGTCGTTACCAGTACCCGCTCCTGCGCTGTTGCCCGTTCTTTAATTTCACCTAAGAGATCATCCATCTGGCCCTTAATGGGACGGATTTCAATTTCCGGATCAATAAGACCGGTAGGCCGGATAATTTGTTCGGCAACCTGAGTGGTTACCTGCATTTCATAAGGCCCCGGCGTAGCGGAGACATAAATAATCTGGTTAATGCGTTCGACAAACTCATCAAACTTAAGCGGCCGGTTGTCAAAAGCAGAGGGCAGTCGAAAGCCATGGCCAATCAGCGCCTCTTTACGGGACCGGTCACCGGCATACATGGCCCGCAGTTGAGGTATGGTCGCATGGGACTCATCAATAACAATCAAAAAATCATCGGGAAAATAGTCAATTAAGGTAAAGGGTGATTCACCTGGCTGACGGCCGGTAATATGACGGGAATAGTTTTCAATGCCTGAGCAATAGCCCATCTCGAGCATCATTTCAATATCGTATTTCGTTCGCTGGGCGATGCGCTGTGCTTCAATCAGCTTGTCGGCAGCCTTTAATTCAGCCAGCCGTATTTCCAGTTCCGCTTCAATATCGGCTACTGCCCGCTGCAGGTTTTCCCGGGTAGTTACATAGTGAGATGCCGGATAAATAGCAATATGCTTACGATCGGCAAGAATCTCACCGGTAAGCGTATCGATTTCCAGTATACGGTCAATCTCATCGCCAAACAGTTCTACCCGGATAGCCCGCTCACCATAGGCAGCAGGAAAAATTTCAATAGTATCGCCGCGGACTCGAAAAGTACCACGGGTAAAGTTAATATCATTACGCTCGTACTGAATATCCACCAGTTTGCGCAGGATATCATCACGATCTCTCGTCTGGCCCGTACGGAGCGACAAAACAAGATCGTGGTATTCCTCCGGTGAGCCTAAGCCGTAAATGCAGGACACGCTGGCAACAATGATAACATCACGCCGTTCAAACAGTGAACTGGTGGCAGAGTGACGAAGCTTGTCTATTTCATCATTAATCGAAGCATCTTTTTCAATGTATGTATCGGTATGTGCTATATAAGCCTCAGGCTGGTAATAGTCATAATAGCTGACAAAATACTCTACCGCATTATGAGGAAAAAAGTCTTTAAACTCACTTGCCAATTGAGCTGCCAGCGTCTTATTGTGGGCAATAACCAGCGTAGGCTTTTGCACCTTCTCAATAACCTTGGCAATGGTATACGTCTTGCCTGTGCCGGTAGCCCCCAGCAGAACCTGCGCCCAGTCTCCCCGGAATACCCCATTGGCCAGCTGCTCAATCGCTACAGGCTGATCGCCAGTCGGCTGAAAAGGAGCCTCAACAATAAAAGGTACGATACCCTCTTTGTGAACAGTGCTTAAATTCGGCACTACAACCATTACCAGATCACCTGTCTTTTATCTAATATAAATGATATCAATAGTATTTAGAACTAGCGTTCTTTTATTGTATCAAACATTCGTTCGCAGGGAAAGAGTGTTTTGAAGAAAAATATTACAAATGATTATTCTCCATTAGTAATTATACCATAAACCCATCCATCTGAAAGCGCCAGTACGGCAACATCAAGCTGGTAATTGTTCTCAATAATACCAGTCAATCATTGCCACCACCTTGCGAGCGAAGCAACGCAAGCCCCGCTCCTCCCGTCGTTCCCTGTCACCCAGCCTAGGCCGTCGAGAAGGCTCCATCTGCAAGGAAAGCTAAGAAACCAAACAGGAGATTGCCACGTCGCTATTCTCCTCGCAATGACAAAGGTGCTGAAAAAACAAGGTGCCTGTCCCCCTGTTTATGCTTCCACTCTTCCCTGTCTTGCGAGCGAAGCAATGCAAGCCCCCGCGTTTCCCCTCGTTCTCCCGTTCCCCTGCCACCCAGCTTAGGCCGCCGAGAAAGGTTCAGCTGCTAGGCGCAGGCCTTGCCGAAACCGGAGGCGTACATGGGGCGTACGGTGAGGATTTCGGCAAGGCCTGCAACAACGCAGATGGGCCTTTATCGGCGGCCGCCCCTCCTAACGCAGATGGGCCTCTATCGGCGGCCAACCTTGCCCTTGAGCCATTGCCATAACCACAATTTATCCTCCCTCATCTCCACAAAATGCTCTTCATTTCCCTGTGGGACAAGAATAATGCCCAGACGCCGTTCACTATTGCTAAACCGGCCTTGCAGGTGGTGGACCTTAGTCTCCCGCTTAATTTGCAGTGAAAATTCCGTTGGAGCATAGCTAAGGGCATGAGCCAAATCGTAACCGTTATTGATGGAAATGCCGGCCAGATTATAGATAATATCTCCCGGCTTCAGATCCATTTTGCGGGCCGGTGAATCGACGACGGTATCTAATATCATCACACCTTCATCAGGTGGCACAAAGCGGGGAATGCCGTTTAATTCACGGCGATTGTCCCACTGGATTAATAGTTCATGTCCCAGCGGCGAAGCAACGGCTGCCACGGCCTGCAGCCAGTGGTAGCGCGCCGAAAGCAAAGCCAGAGCCAACAGCACAATGCTATAGATAGCCAGATGAAAAGCCGATTGTTTACGCCGCTGTTCCGGCGAACTGGCAATGGCCACATCAGAATAGCCTAAAGCAGCTACTACCGGCATCATGGCATATATCCATTTGTGCCCTTCTGCCGCCTCCAGATTGAGCGGCAGCAGCGGCCACCAGTCAGGCATATTGATCACGCCGCCTTGCGGTAATGACGCCTCAGGCATAGCAACAGCGCCCAGCAATACCAGCGGCAGGGGCCAGAAATTTTGCAGGCTGAAGGCACCTACCATCCGCCCGTCTTCACGGCGCATAATAAGCGGTACGGCGCTATAACGTCCGCTGACAAAAATAAGAATACTTTCGGTAATATGCAAAATAGCGACTAAGGCCAGCACTTGAGGCACATTTACTACTGGCCAGCCGAAAAGTACGCTGGACAAGGCCACCAGGCCGCCGGCATAGGCAAAGCACAAAAAACGCATGTGAATGGCCATCAGCACCAGCGCCACCGGCCAAATATAAGAAAGCCCCAGCTGATTAATAGTCAGTCCAACCAGAGTAAGCAAAAAGCTGCCAAAGAGGCCTCCGACCAGACCATACACTGCCGCCAGTGTCACCTGGCGCCGTAAGGTATAGCCGTAAACGCCAAACATACGGGTCTGGTTTTTCTGCAATTGCCAGTACTGGTAACCGACTAACGCCAGAATCATCCAGAACATGGGCTCAAATAATACGGCTATAGAGCCTCGAATAAGCAAAAATATAATTTGCTCAACAGGAAACATGATGCTGCACCTCCAATGAGATTTCGTGCTTAATAGCAAAAGGCGGCGAGCTCATGGCCCGCCGCTATAAATTTTTATTGTATTTTACCTTTTACAATTTCAACAGCTTTATCTAACTGAATATCTTTTATTTCCTGGCCGGGCTGCGGGTGTTCCGGCAATTCTACTTTTACGTCCGGTTCAATGCCGATTCCATTGATGGAGCGGTCGTTGGGTGTGTAGTACTTGGCTATAGTCAGTTTAATCGCTGCACCGCCATCGAGGCGCATCAGCGTCTGAACCGATCCTTTGCCATATGTCTTGGTACCTACCAGCGTTCCTGAACCGGTATCCTGAATAGCACCGGCTACAATCTCCGAGGCGCTGGCACTGCCGCCATTTACTAACACAACGCAGGGATATTTGACTGCTTCCAGGTTAGAGGTACTGGTATCGCGCCGTCCATCACGGGTAATAACCGACACAACCGGTCCCTTCGGCACAAACTTATTCGCCACTTTGACGCTTTCATCCAGCAGACCGCCGGGATTATCGCGCAAATCCAAAATAATCGCCTTCATGCCTTCTTTTTCCAGTTCCTGATACTTTTTCGCCAAATCGCTGCCCGTATTTTCATTGAACATGGATAAGCGAATATAGCCAATATGATCAGGCAGCATCTTGCCGGAAACTGTTTTAATCTGAATGTTGGAACGGGTTAAGGCATAATCCTTAACTTCCTGCCCCCGGCGAATGGTCAGTGTCACCTGCGTTCCTTCGGGACCGCGGATTTTACTTACTGCTTCATCAAGCGCCAGGCCTTTTGTATCCTGTCCGTCAATCTTAACAATTTCATCGCCGCTTTTAATGCCGGCTTTTTCACCGGGCGTTCCTTCAATAGGCGAAATAACAGTCAACACTTTTTCTTTGGCTCCTAATACAATCCCTACACCACCGAAAGAGCCTTCTGTTTCAATCATAAATTCCTTGTACATTTTAGCATCCATGTAGATGGAATGAGGATCTCCCAGCGAATTGACCATACCTTTTATAGCCCCGGTCATCAGTGTATCAACCGGTACTTCTTCTACATAACGGGCTTTAATAATCTGCATGGCTCTAAACAGACGAATGGTTCCGGCTGCATCGCCCAACGTGCTTTGCAGCAGATAGACGAACAGGCTGGACATGAGAATAACGGTTGCCACTACCAGGGCAATGGCACCGAAGATTATTTTGCGACGGCTCAATCAACACACCACCTATGTAATTTTAGACACGTAAACGAAAACACATTGCAATTAAGCATATGTAAAAAGAGCATGACCTATGCACCAATACACAAAAGGAGATCACCACGTCGCTGCAAAAAATTGCACCGGAGCGTGGTAATCTCTCCTTATTTACGGTAGGTAGCTCATTGGATTTGTTGGCGAACCATTCTGCCGGACTTCAAAATGCAGATGAGGTCCGGTAGAGTAACCGGTTGTTCCGACAAGGGAGATTTGCTGGCCTTTTTGTACGCGCTGGCCTTCACTGACCACCAGCTGCGAATTATGCGCATACAAGGTGGAAATACCGCCGCCATGGTCAATGATAACCGCTTTGCCGTAACCGCCCATCCAGTCGGCGTAAATGACTACGCCCCCGTCAGCTGCTACCACGGTATCACCGTAATCGGCTCCGATATCAATACCGGTATGAAAAGTCTGTGTTCCAAAAATAGGGTGAGTCCGCCAGCCAAAAGGAGAAGTAATGGGGCCATCAGCAGGCCATACTAAAGCACCTGTCGCACCTGTCGGCCCTGTGCCTTTGCCGGACTGACTGCTGCGGATCATCTGCTCAATGCGCCGTGATGTTTCCATCAATTCCTTGTAGGCGCGATCAGCTGTATCTTTTTCATTAACCGCCGAATCCAGCACAACTTCACGCTCTTGCTTGCGTGATGCAATAAGCTGTTTTTTCTCGGCAGCAGCTTGCTTGAGTTCCAAAATAGACGCTTTATCCCGTTCCAACTCAGCCTTTTTCTGCAAAATCAGCTCGCGCTCTGCTTTTACTTTGGCAATCAGTGTCACATCCTGATTGAGCACTCTTTTAAGAAGCTCCATGCGGGTAGTAAAATCACCGAAATCGGCAGCTCCGAGCAATACATCCAAATAGCTTATCTGACCGTTTTTATAGATGTCGCGCATGCGTTTATTCAGTATTTCACTGCGCTCTGCCAAATTCTTTTCGGCTTTTTTGGTAATCTCCGTATTAACAGCAATCTGGTCTTCCGTATAGGATAATTTGGCTTGAATGGAATTGTACTCAGCAAGAGCCCCATCCAGGTCCACCTGGATTGTTCGCAGCTGCTCAGAAACACTGTTGATTTGCTGCTGCGCCTGGGCAGCTTTATTTTGCTGCTGCTGCATCTGGCGCTGCACATCTTGCAATTGCTGCTGTTTCTCATCTGCTTCATTAGCCAGAACAGGCAGCACTGAAGTTAGCAAAAACGAAACAGCCAGGATAATGGCAATCCACTTGGCCCATTTTTTCACATCTTTCAAGCAACTTCCCTCCCGAGACGATAAGGATACCTCATACTTTCATGAAACGTTTGAGTGAAATCGTGCTCCCCAGCGCACCGATCGTTGTCCCTACAACGAGCAGTACAATACTGATATTATCGAGGAAAGGATATTTGGGAATTAACGGCAGAAAAGCCAGCGATTGGTGCACCTGCTCGATAAGCAGGCTATAGCTCTTTGATAAGAGCAGTACCGCAATCAATGCGCCGCTAAAGCCAAGAATCATACCTTCGATAAGGAAAGGCCAGCGAATAAACCAATCGGTAGCGCCCACATATTTCATAATACCGATTTCTTTGCGCCGGGCAAAAACGGTAATGCGAATGGTATTGGAAATAATAAACAAGGCGGCAAAAGCCAGGAACACAATCAGAATCAGTCCGGCAATGCGCACCATTTTAGTCAGGTTAAAGAGATGCTCAACGACTTCCTGGCCAAAGCGGGTATTCTCCACTCCCTTAAACTGACCAATTGCCTGAGCAACCGGCTTGACCCGTTCGGGTCTGTCCACTTTTACTTCAAAAGAACTAGGCAAGGGATTGGTATCACCCAGAGCAGTAAGCAAGCCTTGCTGCTCGCCAAGTCGCTCTTTAAAGCGGCTCATGGCATCCTCTTTTGTCAGGAAGTTTACTTGCGTTACTCCCGGCAGCTTAGTGATTT
>Ga0366757_1072_pt1 | contig 11354 bp, 9 predicted proteins | sample TotcelHN113001K6_FD_207061 | JGI IMG/M metagenome (GOLD analysis project Ga0366757, IMG submission 207061) | Enriched cells from coal bed in the Powder River Basin, Montana, United States - Total cells N11 rep1 HSBNCT.N11.300.1.K6 ... | reverse complement strand
GTTTTTCCTGCGGTCCTGATGCTTTAATTGGCGAGTTGCTCTGTCAACGGGCTCGGGTCCATAATATTCCTGCTATGGTACTGTCGGTAGATGAGCATACGGCTGAAGCCGGTTTTATAACCCGGCTAGAGGCTTTTACGGATATGCTGGTCAGGCGGTGGCGCCGGTGATTGTGGCCTTTCCTCACATGGGAAATATGTATATTATCTTACAAACGCTGTTTAATGAGCTCGGCCAGACTGTTTGTGTGCCGCCGCCTATTTCCAAGCGGACTTTGGAATTGGGAGCAATTCATTCGCCTGAGACCGTTTGCCTGCCCTTTAAAATTATGCTAGGTAATTTTATTGAAGCTTTGGAGCAGGGGGCAGATACATTAGTTAGTTGTGGTGGTGTCGGCCCTTGCCGCTTAGGCTATTATGCTGAAGTTCAGAAGGAAATTTTAGAACGCTTAGGTTATCGTTTCGAGATGATCGTCATAGAACCTCATCTTGGTGATGTTGTGCACAATATACGCCGCTTATCAACTGGAAAGAGCTGGCTTCAGGTTTACCGGGCCTTTCAATTTGCCCGGGGGAAAATGGAACTGCTTGACGATCTGGAACGCAAAGTAGCTTGGCTCCGCCCTCGGGAATGCCATAGAGGTACGGTTGATGCTATTAAAAAAGAAGGTCTGGTCAGAATTGCCGCAGCAAAACAAGAAAATGACCTTACACAAATTTGGCAGGATATTGCTGCCAGTTTGAATAGTATTAAGATAAATCAGGAGATACGTCCATTACAAATCGGGATAGTTGGCGAAATCTATGTTATGCTTGAGCCCTTTATCAATCAGGATCTGGAACGACAGCTTGGAACGCTTGGCGCCGAAGTACACAAAACCATGTATTTTAGCGATTATGTGCGGGGCCATCTTTCTTACAGCCGTGAATACAGGAAGCGTTATCGTATGCTCGACCAATTGGCAAAACCCTACTTAGGTCATTATGTGGGAGGCCATGGGCTAAAAAGCATTGCCTATACGCTGCAAAAAGCACAGCAAGGGTTTGATGGCATGATCCAGGTATATCCATTTACCTGCATGCCTGAGGTAGTGGCAAAGAATATTTTGCATCAAGTCAGCAAGGATGTTGATTTGCCGGTGCTTACGCTGGCTTATGATGAACAGTCAGGCGATGCCGGAGTAATTACCCGGCTGGAGGCTTTTATCGACTTGTTACAATATCGCCGTAACAAACAAACGCAAGTTATTGGGTAAACAATAACTTGTGTTTTTATTTGCTTGTTTAGAGTTGATGCCAAGCAGAAGGAGCTTGCGATAAAGTGACGAAGTAGGTACCTATTATGTCAGAAATTCCAGGTGAGGTGAATTTACCGTGGAGTTTACATTTGCTCATTTTGCAGGTTTATTGCTAACCTTGCTGCTAGTGGCTGCAGTTGGCTTTTGGGCAGCCACTCAAGTGCGTACAACAACTGATTTTGCTGTAGGAGGCAGATCGGCGGGGGCTTCTATAGTAGCGGGTGCGATAATCGGTAGTATTATTGGCGGTGCCTCTACTGTTGGCACTGCGCAACTGGCTTTTACAATCGGGTTGTCAGCCTGGTGGTTCACATTAGGTGCCGGTATAGCATTATTTCTGCTAGCTTTCGGTTTTGCTATTCCCTTACGACAAAGCGGATTACAAACGATATCCCAATTCTTAGTTGCAAACTTTGGGACAAAAGCGGGACCACTCACTAGTGCAGCTTCTTCAGTGGGTATTTTTTTCAGTATTGTGGCAAATATTTTATCAGCACTACCGTTAGTAGCTGCCATTTTAAATATAAAGATCAGTCTGGCGGCTATAGCCGTATTTGCCTTGATCCTGCTTTTTGTCTTTTGGGGCGGCTTGCGAGGCGCCGGTTTAATTGGCCTAATCAAAATTGTCCTGATTTATTGTACGCTTGGGGCTGTTGGCTGGATTGCCTATCACTCGTTAGGCGGAATAAGCGGCCTTCATGCCAGTTTTCCCGAGTATCCCTGGTTCAGTTTGTTTGGCCGGGGCCTGTGGACTGATATGGCCAGTGGCCTTTCTTTAGTTGTCGGGACTTTATCTACGCAAACGTACATTCAGGCAATTTATTCAGCTCGGGATATTCGCACTGCCCGGCTGGGAAGTATCATTGCTGCCGTTGCTACTTTACCTACCGGTATCCCGGCGATATTGGCCGGTTTATACATGCGTATTCACCATCCCGACATTGCACCGATTGATACATTACCGTTGTTTATCTTGAGCTATCTGCCGCCATGGCTGGGCGGAATAGCAATTGCGGCGCTGCTGCTGGCAGCAGTTGGATCAGCAGCAGGCTTGGCACTGGGAGTAGGCACGACCTTGTCACGCGATATTTTGACAAAGTGGTGGAACCCTGCTGATGAGAAACGGTCATTGCTCGCTAACCGGATTACTGTGCTGGTGGTGGCTCTTCTAGCAACACTATTTACTTTTGGCAATCTCAAATCGCTTGTCCTGGAATGGAATTTCTTATCGATGGGCTTGAGGGGGGCAGGAATTTTTTTGCCGCTCACAGCAGCCATTTTTTTTCCAGGGCGAATAGCTGCTCCCTGGGCAATCCGGGCAATGGCTGCAGGAGCAGCGGTTGCATTATCCTGGAATTTTATTTTTCCGGACACAATAGATCCATTGTATGCCGGTTTGGCAGCCTGTGCACTTTGCCTGGCAGCGGGTTGGCAGAAAAAATGAGGAAAATGCAGTGTTATGAATTGTCAAATCCTACTCCTTAGGGGTAGGATTTTTATCTTTTCTGTGGAATTTGATATACGGGCGGTACAAGGAGGGTAATCTTTGCGTAAGGAATCAGTTGGTTTTTTTGCTGTTATTGCTGCTGCATTTATGTGGGGTGTTGGCGGTTCGGTAGCTAAATTTTTATTTAATCAGGCTGTAAGTCCGTTTTTGCTAGTGAAAATACGGCTGACCTTGTCTTGTTTATTACTGGTAGCAGGTATAGCTCTTTACGACCGGCATTTATTAGTAATCAAGCGCAAGGATATCCCCTATTTTGCGGTATTAGGCATGGGCGGTATGGCATTAATGCAATTCTCCTATTTCTTTACCATCAGCATTACCAATGTGGCAACAGCTGTCTTTCTTCAATATCTGTCACCCGTACTAATGGCAGCCTATGCTGTGATTTGGGAAAAGGAGAAGTTTACACTCCGCCGGGCAGGAGCCGTATTGCTGGCTATGTTAGGCGGACTATTTATTTTACTCAACGCTGGAGGCGTTGCAGGTCTTAATTTACTGGGTATAATAAGTGGACTGGGATCAGCCGTTTTTATGGCCTTCAGTACGATTTACGGCCGTCGGGGTGTGCGTAACTATCACCCCCTGACCGCTGCTGCTTATTCCTTTGGCTTCGGTGCCTTGTTGTGGTGGATGCTGCTGCCAAGCTTATGGCAGCCTGGCAGTATAACGCTTGAACATTGGTATATGTTTTGGTATGTAGCCATTTTTTCCACGGTAGTTCCTTTTTTGCTGTATTTTATCGGTATGCGATTTTTACCGCCGACCAGTGTGGGTATTATAGCCTGTTTGGAGCCGGTAATCGCTGCAGTAGTTGCTTATGGGGCCTTAGACGAAAAAATGGGACTGTTCCAAATGCTGGGCGGCGTATTTGTACTATTGGCAGTTATTATTATCCAGACAGAAGGAAAGCAGCAGACAAAAGACGGGTGTGACGTAGCCTAGCATAAATCGTGAATGGGTTTTTGCTGTTCGTTGAATGCTAGTACAGCGTCAAGCTGCGCCCTCCTTGAAAATTTTTGCAAGACATATTTGATATATGAGGTGATTAGTCGATGTTACATATTGTACTGGTTGAACCGGAGATCCCCGGTAATACAGGCAATATTTCAAGGCTATGTGCGGCTACGGGCTGTGAACTGCACTTGGTAAAGCCTTTGGGATTTTCCGTCGATGACCGGTATCTGAAAAGAGCAGGATTAGATTACTGGCATTTGGTAAAAATACATTACCATGATAGTTTTGAACAGGTAATGGAGCTTTATAAAGAACATAATTTTTATTTCAATACAACCAAGGCTGCTCGTCTGCACACCGACGTACAGTATCAGTCCGGGGATATGCTGGTGTTTGGCAAAGAAACGGCAGGGTTGCCTGATTGGATTCTTAATACTAACCGGAATAACTGTGTTCGTATTCCCATGATAGAAGATGCCCGATCATTGAATCTTTCCAATGCTGTTGCCATCGTAGCTTATGAGGCACTACGGCAGCAGCAATTCTCCGGTTTGCGGTAATACTTACCATGATATTGAATGATAATAGGTGATAGTATGTTTGCGAAATTTGGTGCAGCCGGCAATTCCGACGCGTTTTATGCTGCCGGGTACAAGGCTTCGGCTCAAATGCCTGGGTGGCTGGCCGATTTAGGGTTGAGCGCCTATGAATACCAGTGTAGCCGTGGAGCCAGGGTTGGGGAAGAAACTGCCCGGCTGATCGGACAGAATGCAGCGTCAAAAAATATCAGTCTCAGTATTCATGGTCCTTACTACATTAGTCTTGCTACCGTAGATGATACTACTGCTGCCAATACCATTAAACACTTTTTACAATCACTCGAAGTGGCCCGGTGGATGGGCGCTGACCGGGTCATTTTCCATATTGGCGGGCCTGGTAAAATGATCAGGACAGAAGCCATGGAGCGAGCAAAGTCGCTGTTTGGAGTTGTATTGGAGGAAGTTGAAAAGCGGGGTTTGCAAGATATTAATTTGACTCCGGAAACAATGGGTAAGCAAAATCAGCTGGGCAGTGATCTGGACGAAGTATTATCCCTCTGTAAAATGGCCCACCAGGTAAGGCCGGCAGTTGACTTCGGACACATGCATGCCGTTACGTGCGGTGGCTATACAACAAAAGCAGAGTTTGCCGCTGTATTTGACCGGATTGGCGAGGTGCTGGGAACTGAAGCTGCCAGCAACCTCCATATTCATTTCAGTCGTATTGAATATACCAAGGGCGGAGAAAAACGGCATTGGACTTTTAGCGATCCTTTTGGCCCCCCTCATGAACCTTTATTAGAGCTTATTGCCGAGCGCCGTTACACACCGCGCATTATCTGTGAATCGGCTGGTACCCAGGCGATTGATGCTCAAATAATGCAGGAATTCTATCGGGGATTGTTGAAGTAGGCGAGACAATGGATAGGCAAGAATGAAATTCTTAGGTAAAGCATACTATATATGGTGTAATACGGAGGGTGTTATGAATAGTTACGATAAAGCTCATGAATTAGCACGGGCGCTAAAGACCAGCAGTGAATATCAATCTTTTCTGACTGCTAAAAAGGCTGTTGACGGCGACGGGCCGGCTAAAAAAATGATTAAAGACTTTTTAGCCAGGCAGATGGAAATGGAATACGAAAGAATGGCCGGTAAGGGCGAAGATAAGGAAAAGTTAGCTCAATTACAAAAGATGGCTGAACTTATTTCCTTTAATCCGGCAGCCCGCGATTTTTTACAGGCCCATATGCGATTTCAGCGGGTAATGGCTGATGTGTATAAAATTCTTGGCGAGTCAATCGCCGAAGGAATGGATATTTTTGCAAAAGATTAACCGTGAACAAGACTTTTTTAACAGAGTACAGTCCCTTGTTCCAGAGGAGCGATTGCATGTTAATGAGCCTATGTCCAGGCACACCACTTTTAAGATCGGTGGTCCGGCTGATTTTTTAATTCAGCCTGCATCGGCTCCTGAAGTAGCTGCTGTGCTGACCTGTGCTATTAACTGCGATATGACTGTTACTATTTTAGGCAACGGCTCTAACGTCTTAGTTAGAGACAACGGAATCCGGGGAGTCGTTCTAAAATTTGACGAACATATGGGATATATTCGTCACCAAGGTGATACTATTGTGGCTGGTGCAGGAGCTACCTTGGCCGATGTCTCAGAATATGCACTTGAACAGCAATTAGCAGGCTTGGAATTTGCAATTGGTATTCCCGGTAGTATCGGCGGCGCTGTTTTTATGAATGCCGGTGCTTATGACGGTGAAATCAGCAGTGTAGTTAGCGCGGTAACTGCCGTATGTCCCGAAGGAAATATACGGCGCTTTTCGCGTGAAGAAATTCATTTCACTTATCGCCACAGTATTTTTCAGGAAAACGGCTGTGTTATCTGTGAGATTGAATTGGAGCTGGTACCAGGCAAAGCAAAGGAAATTGGCCGCAAGATGATTGACTTGACTGCCAAGCGTGAAAGCAAACAACCATTGGAATTGCCAAGCGCCGGCAGCACTTTTAAACGTCCGCCTGGCTATTTTGCCGGTACTTTGATTGAACAGACCGGGTTAAAAGGGCTAAAGATTGGTGGAGCTCAGGTTTCAGAAAAGCATGCCGGCTTTATTGTCAACGCCGGAAGTGCCACTGCCGGCGATGTGCTTGCGCTAATTGGAGAAGTGCAACACCGTGTTCACAAGAAATTCGGAGTTATGCTGCATCCGGAAGTGCGGATTATAGGCGAGTAGGCAAAAACGCTCTACCAAGAAGATTGTCTGGTTGCTGCTTTGTGGGCAGGTGACATAGGCAATCTTCTTTTTATTGCAGGTAATTTTCTGAAAGCGTGGAATTAAATAAAAAAGGCTTAGCTTTTTGTGTGGGTAATAATGGAATCGAAGGCGAAAGGGGCGAATCATGTTATGCAGTTAACATTTTTAGGAGCGGCTATGATCGTTACCGGATCATCTTATTTACTTGAGGTGAACAAACGCAAGATATTGATTGATTGCGGTATGTTTCAGGGATCAAAGGCCATTCGTGCATTTAATAATCGTGAATTTATGTATAGCCCTGCTGAATTGGATTGCGTTGTTTTAACGCATGCTCATATTGATCACAGTGGGTTATTGCCTCGTTTATGCAGAGAAGGCTTCAAAGGTTCCATTTATGCAACAAAAGTGACTGGTGAACTTTGTAGTATTATGCTGCCTGATAGTGGCCATATACAGGAATTTGATGCGGAAATTGCTAATCGCAAGGGAAAACGGGCAGGTAAAAAGGTTGTTACACCTTTGTATACAGTGGAGGATGCTTATGCTTGTTTGAAGCAGTTTTCTCCCGCCCAGTATGACCAGGAGCTGCAAATTACACCTGAAATTGTGATTAAGTTTCGTGATGCCGGTCATATTCTTGGTTCTGCTATGGTGGAAATGTGGGTAACGGAAGAGGGGAAAACGACGAAACTGGTATTCTCCGGTGATGTCGGGCAGCCGGGACAACCTATCATTAAAGATCCTACCTTTATTGAAGCTGCTGATTTTGTAATTATGGAATCCACTTATGGCAACCGTGATCATGAACCCTTTGATCGTGAAGAAACGCTGGCCGATATTGTCAAGGATACAGTGGCAAGAGGCGGCAATATTGTTATACCTGCCTTTGCAGTGGGGCGTACGCAGACCATTCTTTACTATCTGCGCAAGCTGTTCAAAGCCGGCAAAATACCCGATATCCCTGTCATCATTGATAGTCCCCTGGCCATTTCAGCTACTGATATCTTTATGCATAACACGCAGGTGTATGATGAAGAGGCATATAGCTTAGTTTATAAAGAAAAAGAAAACCCGCTGTTGATGCCTCAACTCACCTTTACACGTACAGCCACAGAATCAAAGGCTATCAATACAATGAGCGAATCGGTCATTATTATTTCCGCAAGTGGAATGGCTGATGCCGGCCGGATACTGCACCATTTGAAGCATAATTTATGGCGTACTGATTCAAGCGTATTATTGGTAGGGTATCAGGCGGAGGGGAGCTTGGGACGACGCCTGACGGAAGGTGCTAAACGAGTAAAAATTATGGGGGAAGAGATTAGCGTTAAAGCAAAAGTTATTAACTTAGATGGCTTTTCCGCCCATGGAGACCGGACCTACTTGCTCAAATGGCTGTCCAGGTTTAGTGGTAAACCGGCCAATGTTTTTCTGGTTCACGGCGAACCGGAAATGTCCGGTCCCTTTGCCGAACACATTCAGGAACAACTCGGGTTATCCACGTATATTCCTCACTTTGGTGACAGTACTTTGATTGATGGCCGGCAGTGGCAAGTAGAAAAATCTCAAATTGTTACGGTTGAACCACCGCTGCAACAGCTTCATGATTCTTTAGCGCAGCTAGAAGCTGAGTATAATAGCTATCGACTCCGGCTAGAGCAGCTAGCTAGTAACGACAGTGCCAAATCAAATGAAATTTTACGTCGCTTAGATAAAATTTCTACTTTCATCAAGAAAAATCTGAGTGATTTGTAAAGAATAAGATAATAATTAAACTTGTAAACCAGACGGAATATTCCGTCTGGTTTACAAGTTTACAATATATTTTACTGAGATTTCTTCTTAAGGCAGGAATGGAAGAATAAGAGCCTAATATTATATATATTACTTAGTAAGAGGTGATTATGTCATGCGTAGTGACATTGTAAAAAAAGGCTCTACCCGGGCCGCACATCGTTCTCTATTTTATGCAATGGGTTATACCCCGGAAGAATTGCAAAAACCAATGATTGGTGTTGTAAATGCTTTTAATGAAATCATTCCTGGCCATATGCATCTTCGTGATGTGGCAGAAGCAGTCAAATCAGGCATTTCAGCTGCCGGTGGCATGCCTGTTGAGTTTCCGGCCATCGGTATTTGCGATGGGATAGCTATGGGGCATGATGGTATGAAATATCCGCTGCCTAGCCGCGAACTAATAGCCGATTCAATTGAAGCCATGGCAATTGGTCACGGGTTTGATGGCTTGGTACTTATTCCCAATTGCGATAAAATCGTTCCAGGCATGCTAATGGCGGCAGCGCGGTTGAATATTCCGGCTGTTGTTATGAGCGGCGGCCCTATGCTGGCCGGACGGTATAATGGCAGGGACATTAGCGTCAGCACCATGTTTGAAGCGGCCGGACTGTATGAAGCGGGAAAAATTACTGCTGATGAACTGGATACTATGGAAAAGTCCGCCTGTCCCGGCTGTGGTTCCTGTGCAGGATTATTTACAGCCAATACGATGAATTGTCTAGCGGAAGTACTAGGTATGGCTTTACCGGGAAATGGCACCATTCCTGCTGCCCACACCGGGGCTAGACGCATGCTGGCTAAAAAAGCCGGTGCAACTGCAGTTGAGTTAGTCAAAACGGATAAGAGACCCCGTGAAATTTTAACTCTTCAAAGCTTTGAGAATGCTATTGCCGTGGATATGGCCGTAGGTGGTTCATCCAATACAGTACTCCATTTAACGGCCATTGCTTATGAAGCAGGCATTGAGTTACCGTTGTCGCTCTTTGAAAGTATGAGTGCCAAAACCCCTTATATAACTAAGATGAGTCCTGGCGGCACCCATCATATACAAGACCTTAATGAAGCCGGCGGCATTGCAGCAGTAATGAAAGAATTGACCAAGGTTGGCATTATTCATACCGAGGCACTGACCATTACGGGGACAGTGGGGGACCGTTTAGAAGCAGCCCTCATCACCAGGCCGGATGTGATTAAAACGGTAGATGCACCATACCGCTCCCGTGGAGGTATCGCTATTCTCACTGGCAATTTGGCTCCTGATGGAGCGGTAGTCAAAGAAAGCGCCGTTGCAGAACATATGCTCACGTTTGAAGGACCGGCTAAGATATTTGATTCTGAAGATGCTGCAATTGATGCTATTATTGGTAAAAAAATTCACGATGGTGATGTCGTTGTTATTCGCTATGAAGGACCCAAAGGAGGTCCCGGTATGAAGGAGATGCTCAACCCTACCGCTGTTATTACCGGTATGGGGCTCAGGGTAGCTTTGCTTACCGACGGGCGTTTCAGCGGTGCTACTCAGGGAGCCTGTATTGGGCATATTTCACCAGAGGCAGCCGAAGGCGGTCCTATCGGCCTGATTCAAGATGGTGACATCATTACAATTGATATTCCCAATCGGAAATTGGGAGTACAAATTGATGAAAACCAAATGCAAAAACGTCGCCAAGAGTGGGTAAAACCGGCTCCTAAAGTTACAACAGGTTATTTAGCCCGGTATGCCAAACTGGTCACATCGGGCAGCACTGGCGCCGTTCTGAAATAATAACGGATAAGAATAATTTTCTTTTGTCATTGACAGCCGTCAAGTAGTATAATATAGTCATTTGTATTTACACTAAAAGGGATGCTCTGTCAGCATCCTTTTTAACTTCAGTAAGTAGGGTTTATTTCAGGAGGTAACAGTGAAACGCAACGATTTACGTAATGTCGCTATTATTGCTCACGTCGACCATGGCAAAACAACATTGGTTGATGCCATGCTCAAACAAAGTAATGTTTTTCGCGCAAATGAACATGTAGCCGAACGGGTTATGGACTCCAATGATTTGGAGCGTGAACGGGGAATTACCATTTTGTCCAAAAATACGGCAGTCATGCATAATGGCGTTAAAATCAACATTGTTGATACGCCTGGACATGCCGATTTTGGCGGTGAAGTAGAACGGGTACTCAATATGGTTGACGGAGTACTATTGCTGGTAGATGCGTTTGAAGGCCCTATGCCGCAAACGAAATATGTATTGCGCAAGGCATTAGAGCAAAACCTAAAAGCAATCGTAGTCATTAATAAAATTGACCGCCCCGACCAGCGGGTAGATGATGTTTATGATGAAGTGCTTGAGCTGTTCATGGAACTGGAAGCTAATGATGATCAACTCGACTTTCCGGTCGTCTTAGCAGCTGCTCGTGACGGTATTGCCAAACTAAAGATGAATGACGAGAGTACTGATCTGGAACCATTGTTTAAATTGCTGATTGATGCTATTCCTGCTCCTCAAGGGGACGTAAATGGACCATTGCAAATTATGGTTACGACACTCGATTATGATGAGTATGTAGGACGTGTTGCTATTGGACGCATCATGCGGGGTTCGGTGAGCAGCGGTCAAATGGTAGCGGTACTCAATGGAGATACGGAGACCAAGGTTCGTATTGGCCGCCTGTATACGTATGAGGGCTTGAAACGGGTAGAGGCAAAAGAAGCTGATTTCGGCGATATTGTAGCTATTATTGGCTTGAGTGACGTGAATATTGGCGATACTATTGCCGATCCGGAACGTCCTGAAGCTCTGCCGTCCATTAATATTGATGAACCAACCTTGTCGATGATTTTCAGTGTTAACAATAGTCCTTTTGCCGGACGGGAAGGTCAGTTTGTCACATCGCGCCATTTGCGGGACCGCTTGTTCCGCGAAGTGCAGACCAATGTCAGTATGAGCGTCACTGAGACGGACAGTGCTGACTCTTTTGAAGTAGCCGGCCGGGGC
>Ga0366757_1071_pt1 | contig 11524 bp, 9 predicted proteins | sample TotcelHN113001K6_FD_207061 | JGI IMG/M metagenome (GOLD analysis project Ga0366757, IMG submission 207061) | Enriched cells from coal bed in the Powder River Basin, Montana, United States - Total cells N11 rep1 HSBNCT.N11.300.1.K6 ... | reverse complement strand
CGTTGTATGACAAGTTGCCGGTCCTGGGGATTTGCTTAGGGCATCAACTTTTGGCCTTAGCTGCGGGAGGAGAAACTTATAAACTACCCTATGGGCATCGGGGAGGAAACCATCCGGTCATTGATACGCGTTCAGGAAAAGCGACCATGACGTCACAAAATCATGGTTACGCGGTGCGGGAGTCGTCACTGCAAGGCTCCGGCTTCGAAGTGACTTTGTTGAACCTCAATGATGGGACGGTAGAAGGGATGGAACATCAACGTTATCCGGTCCTATCCGTACAATTTCATCCTGAAGCTGCACCGGGTCCGGAGGAAAACAACCTAATATTTGACCATTTTAAAGAAATAGTTGAGAGAAGTTTAATTAGAAAGGGGAGGAACTAACGATGCCCAAGCAAGAGTGGAAAAAGGTCCTGGTGATCGGATCAGGCCCGATCGTGATTGGGCAAGCGGCAGAGTTTGACTATGCCGGAACGCAAGCCTGCCGGGCTTTGCGTGAAGAAGGAGTCGAAGTCATCCTCGTGAATTCCAACCCTGCAACGATTATGACAGATCGGGAGACCGCGGATCGAGTTTATATTGAGCCTTTAACCGTGGAATCTGTCGAGCGAATTATTGAGCGGGAGAGGCCAGACGGATTAATTCCTACCATGGGCGGACAGACCGGTCTGAATTTAGCCTATCAACTTGCCAAACGAGGGGTTTTGGATCGTTGTGAGGTTACACTGATGGGAACCTCACTGCAAAGCATTGATCAAGCAGAAGACCGGGAAAGTTTTCGGGCTTTGATGCAAGGGCTTGGAGAGCCCATTCCGGAAAGCAAGATTGTCTCTGGAGTAGAAGAAGCCTTGGAATTTGCCAAGCAGACCGGATATCCCCTGATCGTTCGTCCAGCGTTTACCTTAGGGGGTACAGGGGGAGGGATTGTCCAAAACGCCGAAGAATTGGCTCAGATTGCAGCGAGCGGTTTGCAGGCTAGCTTAATCGGGCAAATCCTCGTGGAACGAAGTGTTGCCGGCTGGAAGGAAGTAGAGTTCGAAGTTCTACGCGATGGAGCAGGAAACTGCATCACAATTTGTCATATGGAAAATATGGACCCCGTTGGAGTGCATACCGGGGATAGTATTGTAGTTGCGCCTTGTCAAACCTTGACAGACCGGGAAGTTCAAATTCTGCGCAGCGCCTCGCGAAGAATTGTCAATGGGTTGGGAATTGAAGGAGGATGTAACGTCCAGTTTGCCCTTCACCCATCCCGTATGGAATACGTCGTTATCGAGGTTAATCCCCGCTTAAGTCGTTCCAGTGCGCTGGCTTCTAAGGCTACCGGATATCCCATCGCCAAAGTTGCTGCTAAAATAGCTTTGGGCTATACCTTAACCGAACTGAAAAACGCTGTGACAGGAAAAACCTCGGCTTGTTTCGAGCCCGCTTTAGATTATGTGGTGGTGAAGATTCCACGCTGGCCTTTTGATAAGTTTAGTGAAGCAGATCGACGTTTAGGCACCCAGATGAAGGCTACCGGAGAGGTGATGGGAATCGGGCGAAACCTCGAAACAGCCCTGCTCAAAGCGATCCGTTCTCTGGATATTAAAGTTTATGGGGTTCGGTTATTAGAATTGGAGAATCTCACAGACACAGAACTTAAAACCGCTTGTCTGCAACCGGATGATCGAATGTTGTTTGTTCTGGCCGAGGCGCTGAGACGCGGTTGGAGTGTGGATCGGCTGGCAGAGGAAACAGGCTGGAATCGCTACTTTCTAATGATAATTAAACGTTTAGTGGATAACCTACCTATACTGGAACAAGCACCATGGCAAAGTACAGAGTTGCTTCGAGCTAAACGGCTCGGATTCGCAGATCAAGAAATTGCGGCCCTCTGGAAGGGTACGGAGGACGAGGTTTATGAGTTTAGGCAGGAACTGCAGATTCGCCCCATCTTTAAAATGGTGGATACCTGCGCTGGAGAGTTTGAAGCCACTACCCCATATTTTTATTCCAGTTATGATGTGGAAGATGAAGGGGAGGTTAGCTCACGACCAAAAGTCGTTGTCCTAGGGTCTGGTCCGATCCGAATCGGCCAGGGCATCGAATTTGACTATTGTTCTGTGCATGCGGTCTTGGCGCTCAGAAAAGCGGGCTATGAAAGCATCATTATTAATAACAATCCTGAGACAGTTTCTACGGACTTTGATACGGCAGATCGTCTTTACTTTGAACCGTTGACCTTAGAAGATGTCTCTGCCATTCTGGATAAAGAACAGCCTGACGGAGTCATCGTCCAGTTCGGCGGGCAGACAGCGATCGGTTTAGCCAGTGGGCTTGCGCGACGCGGCTATCCAATCATCGGTACGGCAGTGGAGGATATAGACCGGGCGGAAGAGCGGGGAACCTTTGACCGCGTTCTGCAGGAACTTGGTGCCAAAAGACCACGGGGAGGCGGGGCTACAAGCATGGAGCAAGTGCAGCGCGTGGCTCTCGAAATAGGTTTCCCCTTAGTGGTACGCCCTTCCTATGTTCTTGGTGGCAGAGCGATGGATATCGTCTATGAAGCAAAGGAATTAGAGGCCGTTGTCAAGCGAGCCTTATCAGCCTCCGCTGAGCAGGAAATCTGGATGGACCAATATCTCCTCGGGAAAGAGGTGGAAGTTGATGCCATCTCGGATGGAGAGAACGTCTTTATCCCCGGGATTATGGAACATCTGGAACGTGCCGGGGTCCATTCCGGGGATTCCATCGCGGTTTATCCTCCTCAAACTCTCGATCAAAGCATGCAAGAACGGATTATCACTTTAACCGAGTCCTTGGCTCGCTCATTAAAGGTTAAAGGGTTATTGAACATCCAATATGTTATCTATAAGCAAGAGCTTTTTGTACTTGAAGTCAACCCCCGATCCAGTCGTACGGTGCCTTTTCTGAGTAAAGTCACTGGGGTTCCGATCATTGACTGGGCTACTCAAGTTATCCTCGGCAGGCAGTGGGATGAAATTGGGATTCCACGGGGCCTCTGGTCAACAGGCGAGCGGGTTGCGGTCAAGGCGCCTGTTTTCTCCTTCTCCAAGCTGCAGCGGGTCGAACCGTCCTTAGGACCGGAGATGAAATCCACGGGCGAAGTTATGGGCTTAGATAGGACTTACGAAAAGGCTCTCTATAAAGCACTGCTGGGAGCCGGTTTATCGTTTACAACCTACGGCTCGGTGTTTGTGACTCTGGCTGATCGCGATAAAGCGGAAGCGGTTGAGCTGGCCCGCAGGTTTGCAGAACTTGGTTTTAGAATCATGGCTACCAAAGGGACGGCTCAGCATCTGCGCAGTGAAGGACTCAGGGTGGAACAGGTTGCTAAGTTGCATGATGGTTCAAATGAAATTATCGAGGGTATCAGGAGACAACAAATCCAATATGTGGTGAATACTACAACCCATGGCCGTGTTCAGGAAAGCGATGGATTTGCTATCCGTAGAGCTGCTGTAGAACATGGGATTCCTTGTTTCACAAGCTTGGATACTGCGGCAGCGTTGCTTCAGGTGCTGGAGAGTATCTCTCCGGGTCTTTTGCCGCTTTAGGAGGTTCATACTTGCTATTCGGGGTTTTGGTTTGAGTTCGGATCTTGAGGTACGACAAAGGACCTAACGGACTCAGACTACGAATAGCGGAAGTTACTTCAATAGAGGATTACACATCAAGTATATCGAATCACGAAAAGAAGGAGGGGAAGCGATGCTTTCGGAAGTGCGGGTAGTTGTTCACGAATGCTTAGGCAATGAAGAGCAAAGGCTCCGGCGATTGGTTCTAAAGGGACCGATTGCTCAAACCGCAAAGGCTGGACAATTTGTTGCGGTTCGAGTTCAAGATCCAGCGCTTACCTCATATGACCCTTTGTTACGCAGGCCTATAAGTTTAGCGGAGATTTCTACCGAACGCGACGAAATCACCTTGCTCTATCGAGTTGTTGGCAAGGGAACTGAAATCTTAGCCCGGGTCGGCAGTGGAGAGATACTTAGTGTTATGGGACCACTAGGGAAAGGATTTTCGTTACCGACGGAAGGGGAATTGTGGTTGGTTGCGGGAGGGATTGGGATATTTCCGCTTTATTCTTTAGCTAAGAGCGCCCTTGCTCGCGGGCTAACCGTGCGTTTGTTTTGGGGGGGGGACAATCAATCCTTCCTAACCAGTGCAGGACTAGCTTCATGGCAAGCGCTGGGGATTCCAATCCACCTTTGTACAATGGATGGCAGTTTAGGTCTCAAGGGGCTGGTGACGGTTCAAGTTTTGGAGCAATTGTCTAAGTTGAAAGGGCAGATGGCAATGGGAGGGCAGGTGCAAGTGGCTACTTGCGGTCCTCAGAAGATGATGCAAGCAGTCACTGAACTGTGCATGAAGGTAGGAGTTCCTGTAGAAGTGTCACTGGAAGAGAGGATGGGATGCGCTGTTGGAGCCTGTTTAGGGTGTGTATGTACCCTAGTTGACGAAGCAGGCGCTCAGGTCCATAAGAAAGTATGTCTGGATGGGCCGGTCTTCCGGGGCGAGGAGGTGGTTTGGGATGGGTCCTGTTGATTTAACGACGGAACTGGCAGGGATTACTCTCAGGAATCCAGTCCTCACCTGTTCAGGAACTTATGGTTTCGGGGAAGAGTATGCCCCCTACTGCCCGGTTGATGCACTGGGAGGGATCACCTTAAAAGGGCTCACCCCTCTGCCTAGGCTGGGAAATCCTGTGCCACGGTTGGCTGAAACACCGGCAGGTTTATTGAATGCAGTCGGCCTGGAAAATCCGGGACTTCAAGAGTTCGTTAAGTCTTATCTCCCTAAAGTTCGTAAGCTGCCGACAGCAGTCATTGCTAACATCTCCGGTTTTTCCTTGGAAGATTACACTCAGATGGCTCGAGCCTTACAGCGGGATTCAGGGCTAGCGGCTTTAGAAGTTAATATATCTTGCCCCAATGTCAAACATGGCGGAATGCATTTTGGCACGGACCCCAATAGTGCAGAAGAAGTGATTGCTGCTGTTAAGGCTGAGACGGATCTGCCTATTATTGCGAAACTATCCCCTAATGTCACCGATATTGTGGAGATGGCCGGAGCGGTTCAACGCGGCGGGGCGGATGCTGTTTCTTTGATTAATACTTTATTAGGCATGTCCATTGACCTGGATCGCCAACGTCCTGTGTTAGCCAATACCTTTGGAGGACTTTCCGGGCCAGCCATACGACCCGTGGCCGTCCGAATGGTGTGGCAGGTCGCTCAAGCCGTCGACTTGCCGATTATCGGCATGGGGGGGATTACTTCATGGCAGGATGCGGTTGAATTTCTATTAGCCGGGGCGACGGCGGTTGCTATTGGGACGGGTAATTTCATAAATCCTCATGCTCCGTTGGAAATCCTCCAGGGAATTCAAGCCTACTGTGAAAAGCATGGGAAGGCATCTGTGCAAGAGATAGTCGGATTGGCGCACAAGCATTAGCAGGTGAGCCCAGGAAGAAAAGCCCAGACGATAAACTTGAAGGAGTTAGTTTGCAAATGGAGGATAAGCGTTTGGATCTGACGAAAAATAATCAGCGGGTTATGGTAGCTCTTGATGTTCCCGGGCGCGAGAAAGCGGTGGCTTTAGCGAAGGCACTGCAAGGCAGCGGGTGTTGGCTGAAAGTTGGGCTGGAGTTGTATTCCTATACCGGTCCTGCCCTGATTCAAGAACTGAAAGCAATGGGGTTTCCTATTTTTTTAGACCTTAAGTTGCACGACATTCCTACCACTGTGGAACGAGCTATTCAAGGGTTCGTTCAATGTGGGGTAGATATGATTAATGTTCATTGCAGTGGTGGGTACGATATGATGGCTAGGGCTGCTCAGGCTGTACGAGAAGAAGGGAGTAAGCTGGATCAGCTTCCCAAGGTGATTGGAGTTACTGTTCTGACGAGTATGTCGGAACAGCAATTTAGAGAAGAGATGGGAGTCCAGCGAAACCTCAGAGATCATGTTGTAGCATTAGCAAACTGTGCACTCAAGGCCGGTCTGGACGGTGTCGTTGCCTCTGCCCTGGAAGCAAGTGTCATCAGACAAACTACCAACCCGGAGTTTCTGATTGTAACGCCGGGAATTAGACCCGCCTGGAGTGAAGCACAAGATCAAAGCCGGGTTCTAAGTCCGGTTGAGGCTTTAGCAGCGGGGAGCTCATATCTCGTCGTTGGAAGGCCAATTACCCGGGCACAAGACCCTCGCCAAGCCTTAGATCGACTTTGGGAACGTTAGAATAAGGAGTGAATTAACCATGATTAATGAATCTAATCACTTAAATGCTGCTCCCTTAACTTCTGAGCAATATTTGGACATCTTTAAAAAAAGTTCGGCTTTATTGGACGGACATTTTCTCTTAACTTCAGGTAAGCATAGTGCCCAATACATGCAGTGTGCTCAAGTGCTTCAATATCCTGATCGTGCAGCCATTCTGGCTGAAGGGCTTGCCGCCTCGTTTCAGAACAAAGGGATTCAAACTGTGATTGGGCCCGCAATGGGTGGAATTCTAGTGGCCCATGAAGTTGCTAAAGCTTTAGGTGTAAGGGCTTTGTTTACTGAACGGGAAAACGGAGTCATGCGCCTACGCAGAGGATTTGCACTTTCTCCGGGAGAGCGAGTGCTGGTGGTTGAGGATGTAATCACCACCGGGGGATCCGTCCGTGAGGTGCTGGCGGTAGTCAAAGAATTCGAAGCTATTCCGGTAGGTGTCGGAGTGCTGGTTGATCGAACGGGCGGGAACGTGGATTTTGGATTGCCACAAAGCTCGATCATTCAGTTAAACATACAAGCCTTCGAAGCACAGGAATGTCCGCTCTGTGCTCAAGGGGTCCCAGCCGTTAAGCCAGGAAGCAGAAAGATTTAAGGTTAAGAAAAAACACGTTCTTTCAGTACGAGCGTGTTGTGATTTCAGAAGGGAACTTAGGCTTGGAGATCGAGCTTGTTCGTGAAAAGATTGCTAGGCGCGACCACGTTTGTTTCCTGAGCTTTTAGTTATTGATAAACTTATAATGTAGATAATTTAAAGACCCTCCGATGAAAATCACCTTCATCGGAGGTCTTGGCATTTAGCTAAAGTATACAAGTAGTTTAGATGAACTACATCTAGGCAAATTGTGCCAGTAGATATATATTTGATATAATGAAAATAAAGTAGTGGGAAGGGGGTTGATCATGAAAAAGGTAATATTATTTGTGATTGACTCCTTGCATCCGGTGGTCCTGGGAAGGGCTCTGCTGGAAGGCAATGTTCCTGCCTTAAGTTTTCTTACTAACCACGGCACTTATTTTGACCGCGTGATTTCCACATTTCCAACAATGACCCCTGTGGCTACGAGTTCCATGATTACAGGCACCTGGCCTGATCGGCATTTGGTTCCGGGTTTTATCTGGTACAATGAGGAATTACGAAAGATTGTTGATTATGGCGCTACCTTACAAAATATTTTAAAGATTGGCCCTAAGCAAGTTGTGCTCAACTTGTTAACCAGGCTTAATGAGGAACATCTCAATTCAGAAACGCCGACTTTATACGAAGAACTGGAAGCTGGGGGATACAGCTCCGGTAACGTTAACTTCTTTATGCATCGGGCCATGCATCCCCACAGAGCAAAGATCCCTTTTTTGCTTTCTTTAGTAACCGGCTTCGGCCTGAAACAAGAAAAAATTTCCGGACCTGCCCATTTGACGTTAGGACAACTCATCCATCCGCCCTATTCAGGACGGCCTATGTTCTATCCGAAAGGACCGTTTCATCGTTACGGTCTGAATGACGTTTTTTCCGGAATGATTACAGCTCAACTTGTCCGAGAAAAAAAACAGCCGGATTTCACTGTGGTTTATTTTCCAGATAACGATAAACATTCGCACCAATACGGTCCTTTGCGTTCCGGACCTTCAATTGAACGAGCAGATCAGCAGGTAGCGTTGGTGCTTGATCAATTTACATCCTGGGAAAAAGCCTTAGAGGAAAATGTCATTATTGTTACGGGAGACCATGCTCAATCAACGGTTGGCTTAGGTAAGGAGTATTTAATTGATCTTGATTATGCCTTAAAGTGCTTCGGACGTTTAACCCCCACTGAGGATGCAAGCACCGCTAATAAAGAAATTGCCATCTGTCCGAATGAGCGAATGGCATTTATTTATGTTTTGCAACGTGAGACTGAAATCTTGCCGGAGGTAGTAGGCATTCTTGCCCAAGATCCTCGCAATGCCCAAATCGCCTGGAAGGTTTCTGAAAATAAGTATTGTGTCGTTCAAGGCGGAACGGAAAAACGACTTTGGTTTTCTCGGGTTGGCCCTTATCAAGATATTTACGGTCAATTCTGGTCTTTCGAAGGAGATCTATCTGTGGTTGATGCTCAGCAGGCAGACCACCAAACCCTTACGTTCGGGAAGTTTCCTGATGCCTTTAATCGTTTGATATCAGCACTTGAAGTACGAACTGGAAGCCGTGTCGTTGTTTCCGCAGCCTCAGGATACGAGTATTTCGCCGTTGGTGCACCGTTTCATCCGGGTGGAGGGAGCCACGGCTCGCTGGAAGCTGAAGATTCCACCGTGCCAATGATTATTAGCGGACTGCCTGTCAGTGTAAAGAATCCTCGGATTATTGACTTATATACAATGATTCTCGATCATTTTGGTTTGGGACGTCGAAAGTAACTACCCTATCTGATGGAGGTTTGGCGTGAAAAGTTGGGTAACGGATAACAATGATAAACGATTGCACTTAGGATTATTGCTGATTTTTGTTGTTAGTTTGATTTGGTCTGTTGTGAATCCAAGGGATTTGTTTACTTGGTTTTTAGAGGTCCTACCAGCAGTCATTGGGCTAATAGTTATAGTTTTTACCTATAATCGCTTTAGATTAACCAACTTAATTTATATATTAGTTTTGCTTCACGCAGTCATATTGATGATCGGCGGGCACTACACTTATGCAGAAATGCCTGTCTTTAATTGGCTAAAAGATACGTTTCATCTTGCCAGGAATTATTACGACCGATTGGGGCACTTTGCCCAAGGCTTCATCCCGGCAATTATTGTAAGAGAAATATTATTAAGGAAGGCAGGATTACGAAGAGGAAAGTTGCTGTCGTTTATAATCATAAGCATATGCCTTGCAATCAGTGCCACCTATGAATTAATAGAGTGGGGCGTAGCAGAGGCAACGGGAAGTGCGGCTGAGGCTTTTTTGGGTACTCAGGGTGATGTCTGGGATACACAATGGGATATGTTCTTGGCGCTAGGGGGAGCCATTACCTCCCTGCTGACAATGAGCAACCTACACGACAAATTCTTAAAGAAGCTATAAAGCAGAAAAATGATCCAACCGTAAGACTCCCACTTCTTCAAGTGGGAGTTAATTAGGTGACACAAAAAAATATTGCTAATGCATAATAACAATCGTATAATGTTGGTGTAGTTTGGTCCTGTTAGTTTACGTTAGTTGATATCCAGTTATTTAGGGTTATTTTGCTAAAGAGAGTGGATGTGAACTAGCAAGAACTAATATAACCACACATGAACATCATTTGCGAGGGGGAGTATAAGTGAAAAAATTTTCGTGGTTATTAGTCTTCAGTTTTCTCTTAATTCTAGCGTTGACCGGTTGTAGTACGGGAAATACAACCCAACCATCAACAGATGTCTCACAAGCAAAACCTGTTGAAATCATGATCTCGGCTGCAGCTAGTTTGAAGGATTCTTTGACAGAAATTCAAAAAAATTATGCTCTAAAAAAACCCGAAGTAAAGCTTACTATCAATTTTGGGGCTTCAGGTACACTCCAACAACAAATTGAACAGGGTGCCCCGGTGGACCTTTTTATTTCTGCAGGAAAGTCACAGGCAGATGCTTTAGAACAAAAAAATTTACTGCTTAAAGATAGCAGAGTCGACTTACTGGGAAACGACTTAGTACTTATTACCGGGAAGGATAACAGCATGGTTACGTCCATTGAAGATTTGACTAAGCCGGAGATTGAAAAAGTCAGTATAGGTACTCCTGAGTCAGTACCCGCCGGAAAATATGCCCAAGAGGCGCTGACGAGCCTCAAACTTTGGGATTCATTACAGTCTAAGTCTAAGTTTGTATTGGCTAAGGATGTGACCCAGGTATTGAATTATGTAGAAACGGGGAATGCGGAGGCAGGTTTGGTCTACCGCTCTGACGCACAAGGCTCAACTAAGGTTAAGGTTGTTACGGTGATCCCGGAGAGCAGTCACAAGCCTATTCTCTATCCTGCCGCCATTATTTCAGCAACGAAAAATAAACAAACTGCTGAGGATTTCCTAAAGTACTTACAGAGTCCAGATGCCCAGAAAGTTTTTGTAAACTATGGATTTAAGACCTTAGCAAAATAATTTGTATTCGGGAGAGTCCTATGGAATTTAGCTTTATACCTATTATTTTATCGTTGAAAGTCGCCTTGGCATCGGTGATTATTGTTACTTGTTCCTCTATACCCATAGCCGGCCTGATGGCTAAGCGGGAGTTCTTGGGCAAAGATGTTGTGGAGTCCATCATCACTTTGCCCTTGGTACTCCCTCCTTCTGTTATTGGTTTTATGTTGCTTGTGCTTTTTGGAAAGAACGGTCCTTTAGGTAAGCTCCTTGAACAATGGTTTCATACCAGGGTCGTTTTTACCCTTGCCGGGGCGGTCATAGCGGCCGCTGTCGTGTCCTTACCTCTAATGTATCAATCCGTAAAGGTAGCTATGGAGAGTGTTGATCAAAATCTTGAGAAGGCTGCCCGTACTTTAGGGGCAGGAGAATTAAAGGTATTTTTGACCATCACGCTGCCCTTAGCGTGGAATGGAATCCTTGCCGGATTAGTGTTAGCCTTTGCTCGATCCTTGGGAGAATTTGGAGCGACATTAATGATTGCCGGGAATATTCCCGGAAAGACTCAAACAATGCCACTGGCTATCTACTTTGCCAATGAATCAGGGGATACAACCCAAGCAAGCATTTTGGTGGCTATTATGACTGTTTTTAGCTTTTTGGTCATTTATGGCCTGAACCGATGGGGGAAGGGATCACGACGTGAGTCAAGAGGAGGCGTGGATCATGCTTAAAGCCCATTTCAAGAAAAAGCTACCCACCTTTGTACTTGAAGCGGATATTTCCTTGAGCAATGGCATTTTAGCCCTTGTTGGCCCCTCAGGCGCGGGCAAGACGACGATCTTGCAGTGTATAGCAGGTCTTCAGACCCCTACTTGGGGAGAGATTAATATCCATGACAAGGCTGTCTTTTCCTCGGAACAGGGGATTAATGTACCCATTAAAAATCGGCATATAGGCTATGTTTTTCAGGATTACGCTCTGTTTCCCCATATGACGGTTGAAAAGAATGTCATGTATGGTAAACCTAATAAAGAAAATACCCCCTCTAAAGTTCTGGCAGTTGCTAATGTCTTAGAAATGTTAAAAATCGGACATCTCCGCAATCGGCATCCTAATCAGATTTCCGGTGGGGAAAAACAAAGAGTGGCTTTAGCTCGTGCCTTAATG
>Ga0366757_1067_pt1 | contig 11940 bp, 10 predicted proteins | sample TotcelHN113001K6_FD_207061 | JGI IMG/M metagenome (GOLD analysis project Ga0366757, IMG submission 207061) | Enriched cells from coal bed in the Powder River Basin, Montana, United States - Total cells N11 rep1 HSBNCT.N11.300.1.K6 ... | reverse complement strand
TGAATATATAGATGCCTCCTTGTCAAAAGATAATTATTGCGAATTGGACATTTATCAACCCATTACAGCGGTTGAATGACGATGATGATATGTAAAACCCCTGTGCTGCCTAGCACAGGGGTTGCATATTTCTATAGAATTTTAATTCTGGACTGAGGCAACGCTGGCTGCCGAGTCGCGAATGCTCTGTAACACATCGGCTACTTCATTACCAACCATGGAAGATAGAGTATCTAAGGTAGACAGTGCTGCCGTTCCGTCAGGGCGGGAGATTGTTTTATCGACAAGATAGCTGCTGGTGGAAGTTGAGTAGGCCTTTACGTCCAGAGCGACATCCAGCGGGCGCACCGAGAGTAAAAGTATGTAGTTAACATGACGTGCATCGCCGTAAGCGGAGAGGGCTTGGGGCGTAGCATCATTTGCCGTGTTAATCTGGCAGCGGCTTAAATCGCGCAGTACTTCATTGCCAGACTGTACCTCGCTGCCAAGGAGCAGTGCGTTTACTTTAAATCGGATGACTTCGTTCAGGGCCTTATTCAAAAGATCCATTCCCGGAATATAATGACCGGAAGTGTCAATATATAAGGCGATGGCTGCTGTGGCATTGCTATCCAGAGAGGCAGCCGAGCCGATGGAGCAAGTGAATATTAATAGAAGCAGCAAAAACAGGGTACGAGTTAAGAGTTTCACTTGAATCACCTCTTTTCGAATTAGTTTGGTTCGCTGTTTTAACCGATAGGAACTATTATAGCACTATTGCTGCAAAATGGTAATGCTCCAAGTCATTTACATTGCTTAGGTAAGGACGTTCACATAGTGACGTTACTTTTTGGTTGTAGCAGCGTTATTATAAATGACTAACCAGTCAAAAGGGGGGGCAAATTCTATGAATAAAAAATATGCTAAAATAGCTGCCGCTATGGCCGGTATTATGCTGATGACTGTCGCACTGCTGCCGCTGGCGGCAACGGAAGTGGTTGCTGCTAAGTGGTTTGGCAGTAAAGAAAAGCAGGCTGGAATAGCGCAAGTGGAAGATGAGACAACCGGTGAAGAGGAAGCCGTTCCTGCTTATAAAGTGATAGATAGCCAAGATCCTGATATTAAAGCTGTCGAAGAAGCAATTGTGGTCAAAGCCAATGGTGAAGAAGAGCAGATTGCTGTAGTTGAAGCAGCTGATCAGCCTGTTAATGTTGATATGGTGTCTGCTGAAGAACTGAACAGTTTACAGAAGCAGGTTGACGCTGATCAAAAAGTTTGGCTCCTTGATCCGGTGCTGGTGCTGAAGGCATATAATAAATATAGCCTTGATTACTCGCGCTCCAATCGGTATACCCATAATACACTTCAGGATTAATTGAGCCTCGAACCTTCTGCCGATGATTATAAAAGAAATCTCTGCCATAGGCATTAGCTGTTTTATCACCGGACTTACTCATGATCTTATGTCTAATACCTAGCAAAAAGAATTTCTGTCTAAAAACAAAAGCAGGCTTATAGACAGCAGAATTAGCAACAGAATAAATATCATTACTGTTTAATTTTTCCTGAATCCGCAGCGACATTTGTTCTGACCTTACTTTTTGAGGTGTATAACCAAATTTCTTACGAAAAGCTCTGATGTACGACTGCTCATACTCAAAGCCATAGTCGAAAGCAATATCAATTACCCTCCTGTTAGTATGAATTAAATCATTAATACTTTCTGAAAGCTTGCGGGACTGAACATAATCAATTAAAGATTCACCCGTTAACGCTTTAAACATCCTATGCAAGTGATATTTGGAAATTTTGCAGTGCATGGCAATATCATCGAGGCTAATCTTATTACCAAGATTAGCCTCGGCGAAATCAACACACGTGGTGATAGTTTCTTTGATATCGATCATGGCACGCCTCCTTTGAACGGGTATGGAGCCTAATTAAAACGCTTTAAAACCAGCGAAGCGTTTTGTCCCCCAAAACCAAATGAATTTGTCAGTCCATATTCAATATTCGTCTTTCTGCCTACGTTCGGAATATAATCTAAATCACATTCAGGATCTGGAGTTTTGTAGTTAACCGTAGGCGGCAGAAATCCTTCTTTAAGAGCAGACGCTGTAATAATGGCTTCAATTGCCCCTGCAGCTCCCAATAAGTGACCTGTCATGGATTTTGTCGAACTTATGGGTAGCCGATAGGCATACTCTCCAAAAACTGTCTTTATCGCTGCAGTTTCATTTCTGTCATTTACCGGCGTCGAGGTCCCATGGGCATTGATATACCCAATAGCGGCAGGTTTTATGCGGGCATCTTCAATAGCCAGACGCATACACTCCGCAGCGCCTTCTCCCCCTTCAGGAACTCCCGTAATATGATAAGCATCATTGGTACAGCCATACCCGACAACTTCGGCAATTATACTTGCTCCCCGGCTTAATGCATGATTAAGCTCTTCTAGAATCAGAACGCCAGCACCTTCTCCCAACACAAATCCGTCACGATTCGCATCAAAAGGCCTGCTTGCTGAAGCAGCATCACCATTAGTGGTCATAGCCTTCATTGCACAAAATCCTGCCAGCGCCAATCTGGTGATCGCCGCTTCCGCTCCGCCTGCAATCATAACATCCGCCCCATTCCTCTGAATAACTTTATAGGCGTCACCAATGGCATTAGTTGAAGATGCACAGGCAGCAACAATACACTCAGAAAAACCGGTTAATTTGTACTTAATAGCAATAAGGCCAGTTGCCATATTGGGCAGCATCATCGGAACGAAGAAAGGGCTAACCCGGTCCGGGCCTTTTTCCAGCAATACGTCATGCTGTTTTTCGATCGTTTCAACGCCACCGATACCTGTGCCAATGATTACTCCCGTGCGTTTGCGATTAATTGCTCCTACATCCAAGCGCGAGTCGGCGATCGCCAGCTCCGTTGCCGCTACTGCATATTGAGCAAATCGGTCCATTCTTTTTATTTCTTTTTTCTCAATAAAGCTATTGGCATCAAATTCCTTAATTTCCGCCCCTACCCGGGTAGGGAGGTCAGCTACGTCAACACGTTCAATTGCCGTAATACCTGATTTACCTGCTTTTATGGAATTCCAAAAATTTTCGGCCCCCAATCCCAATGAAGTTACAGCTCCCATACCGGTGATAACAACACGTTTTTGCATACTGCTAATCCTCCTTCAAATTTAATAACACCACTCTCCTTATCAGCAAAAGAGTGCTTATGGCAAAAGTCATGCACTAACTGTAACATATCTATTTTTATAATAATGAACAACTATTGCTTTCTTGTTGTTTTACCTGCCCATTTAAGAAAAACCGCTAGCGCGGTCCTCTCTCGGCTAACTATCCTCTTGGCTACAATGCTCTAGCCTTGATCTATAAGGCTTGGTAGGCTCAATAGAAAATACCCGGCTTGTCCTTTTGTCATCGAAACATAAGCAGAGAGTTGGCTGCTATGCAGCCATACGAATCGCTTAGTTACAAGCGGAAGCGGTAACTTCCTATTATGCAAATTCTAGGCCTAGTCTTGCAAAAAGGCTTGGAAAACGGCCAGCTTACTAAAATCCGTGAAACTCGCTTCGCTCAAACAAACGGATTTCTTAACGTAAGCTGGCCGTTTTCCATCCTGCGGAGCGCCTTTTTTCAGAAATGGCCGGGAAGAACGGAAGAGCAAGGACGAACGAGGAAGACAGTTCCTTCCGTTCCTTGTTTTCATCCCTTCGACCCTTACGGAAATCGCCGTCCCGCAGGGTGGAAGCAGGCCTTCCTTGCGTAAAGAAATTCCGACTGTCTGAGCGCAGCGAGTTTTTGGAATTTTAGCAAGGAAGGTCTGCTTCCAAGGCTATTTCCGTACTGGTCTTGACTTTTTGGTCCTTTTGTGTCAAGACAAAAGGACAGAACCGCCATCCCTTCATTCGCCTATCTTCCTGGCTTTGAAAACTTATAATTTCTGATACATATAATTTCTGTACAATAAAAAAGGCGGCCTCGAACCCCCTATTTCCTAGGGGTTCAAGCCACCTTCCACCATTACCGGACAACTCTTCTCAAAAAGCTAACAACCGGGAAGGGTTTGCTATTGTTATTTTGTAAATTTCCTCATCGGTGACACCGCATTTTTTCAGCGCCGGTACAATAAAATCAGCAAGCCGCCGGTAACCTTCACCTCCACCCCGGCGAGTGGCAAGTTTAGTAAATATATCATTCCCGATCACCAGCTGTTCTGCATACCCTTCCTTAATAAGCGCGACTAATCCGGATAGAGCATACCAATCAGGGTACAACACCATTCCCAAAGGCTCATCATCTGCCTCAAATCCAAAAGGTGTAAAAGAAAGAACAAAGCCCTGTTCAAGCAGTTCCCGATGCAGGCTGATGTCAAAAGGCACGCGGCCGGGGTTATTCACCAGTTGTTCAAGCGTCAGAAATCCCAATAGGAGCTGAACGTGGCACAAAATCGTTCTTTCGGGAATACAACCTCCTTCCAGCAGCGGCGTTACTACATTTTGCATTACCTCCTCCGGCGTAACATCAAGGCCAAGATGCACCTGCAGCGACAGCCCTGTTTCACCGGCAACAAAAGCAGCTGCCCGTAAATAAATGTCAAGCTGTTTTGTATACACTTCATAAGCTGCCTTAATATGGCCGGGAAGAATACCTGTATCACCAATTCCTAGTGCAATTTCACGGCGTAAAAATCCAACATACTCTTCATAGCTCATCGTCTGATACTGCACCGGCCAGGTATACTCGGCATACAACCCTGTAGATGCAACAATGTGTACCCCTGTGGCTTCACTAATGCGTCGAAGCACAATCAGGTCCTCTGCTGTACTCCTAATGCCGGGTGCACTGACTTCAAGAATAGAATCACCGCCGCCTGCTTTAAAATCGGCAACTTCGGCAATCATCATCAGCTCATCATCCAGTTTCATATTGTCTGCAGATAAGGCGATGTTATGGCGCAGGATGGAGCGATTATCGAGTGTTAACTTATCCTCCGGCTTTATAAGGCCGCGGTCCGGAACAACACCTAGTTTTCTAATGCGGTTGCGAAACATAGAGCAGTCGGAAAAAATATGCTCATGCATCGAGGTGAAGCCAAGCTGTTCAGGTGCGATAGGACCGCAAACCGTAATAATTTTCCGCGACATAAATACCATCCTCCCGTTACCAAGTTACAGCTTACTCTAAGCAGTACTGCCCACTGTTGAGGCGCTGCACATCCGTTCTATCATATGCCTTGGCAAGTAATTGAGGAACAGCAAAAAACCGCTATTGCCCTCTACGGGCTATAGCGGTTTCCGTTCTTGACTACCTTTACCACAAACGCTGAGGTACTCCCGGCCCAACAGGCCATCCCATTAGGTACCAGAAAATAAACAGCAGGTACCACATGACAAGAAAGGAGAGTGCATAAGGCAGCATCAACGACAAATACGTTCCTATTCCGGTATCTGATTTATACTTGCCTAATCCCTCTAAAAACAAAGGAAGAAAGGGGTTAACAATTCCGATTGTATTTAGCGATCCATCGCCGGCCCTAAATGCCATTTGAATAAAAGCCGGATGATAGCCCAGCAGCATAAACATGGGTACAAAAACCGGAGATAAGAGCGCCCATACAGCTGAGCCACTGGCAGTAAACAGCCCTAGAAACTGACCGAATAACATAAAACACAGCAAAGCAGGAAGTCCGGTCATATTAACACTTTTCAGGAAATCGGCCCCAGTTGTCGCTACTAAAGTTGCAATGTTAGTCCATCCAAAAGCGGCAATAAACTGGGCAATAGCAAATGCCATAACCAAAAATCCCGACAGTCCTTTAATGGATTCACTCATCATTTTGACGACATCATCCCCGCTGCGGATAGTCCCTGCCTTAATACCATAGGTAAGCCCAAGGATAAGGAGAAACAAAAACAGCAACGGCACAATGCCCTTCATGAAGGGTGAGCCGGCAATTGCTCCTGTTTCAGGATTGCGCAGCAAAGCGCCCTCAGGCACTACCAACAGCAGCAATATACCGATAAATACAAGCGCTGCCACTCCGGCAGCCCGCATAGCGGCGATTTGCTGGTTTGTCGGTTTATCCAGCGTAACCGTTTGCACTCCTTTATAAGTGCCTAAGCGGGGCTCTACAAACTTCTCAGTTACAATAGTAGTCAATATGGACAGGTAAAACACGGAAAAAGCCATGAAATACCAATTATCTATCGGTGTTACGATTGCTGCAGGGTCAACAATCTTAGCTGCTTGAGTCGTAATTCCCGACAGCAGCACATCGGTGGTAACAATTAAGAGATTCGCCGTAAATCCCGAATATATCGCAGCAAGCGATGCAGCAAACCCGGCGAAAGGGTGCCTGCCTAAAGAATAAAACAGCATGGCTGCAATAGGGGGAACAACAACAATGGCAGCGTCAGAAGCTAAGTGACTCATGAAGCTAATAAAGACGATCATAAACGTTACATATTTTTTCGGGATAGAGTGGATAGAAGCCTTAATAGCAACATCCATTAAACCGGCCTTTTCTGCAAGACCAATGCCTAAGGTCAACACGATTATCATACCAAGCGGCGGAAAGTTAATATAATTCCGGATCATCTCAGTCAGTATCCAGTGCAGCCCCTCCTGACTAAGCAAGCTCTTAATATAGATTGCCTTATGAGTCATCGGATGAAGAGCCGTAACTTTTAATGCTGCCAGTATGGCTGAAATACCGGCAAGAATAGCTATTAATATTAGAAACAGTATCGCAGGATTGGGAAGCTTATTTCCGATGACTTCCAGTCTCTTTAGAAAGCCGCTGTTTGAATCTTTCATTTCCGGGCGGGTGACCAATTCGCTCATACATACATCTCCTTTTAATCCCTTATCCTTTTTGGCTCTGCAACAATCACTTTTTCCTAACCGGTTTCACTGCTATAACCCCGCCCCCTTATCTACTTTATTTTACGGATTATTAATGGACATTTCCTTAATTTATTAAGTTATCTACTAAAATTAAAGGGGAGAACGGGTCGCTGCAGTCGCCTCTAAGCCGCACTCAACTTCTTTATTAAGCAGATAAATACTCGCCTTATCATTTGCTACTGCCTGTTCTTGCTTTCCATAATGAGTTAAAGCAAGCAAACCAGCCTGGAACATGATTTGACTGCCAATCAGCAAGGCATCTTCATCAATATCAAAATTAGGACTATGAAGACCATAATTTTTCTGGCCTGCTTTCGCGCAGCCCAGCCAAAAATACGTACCCGGCATTTTGGCAAGATACCTGCCGAAATCCTCGGCGGCAAGAACAGGCCTTATATTATTGTGTACAGCTTTTTCGCCTATTACTTGTCTGGCTGCCTGAATGACAATTTCCGTTGGCTCCGTCCAATTATTAAGCACCGGGTAGCCGTATTGATAATGGAGAGTATAATCACCGCCCTGGGCAGCAGTCATACCGGCAAGCAACCGCTCCATCTTTGCGGGAATTTCTTTACGTACTTTTTCGCCTAACGTGCGAACCGTTCCATTTAGCACTACTTCTCTGGCGATAACATTATACCGCTCACCGCCCTCAATTGTCCCTACTGACAATGTTGCCGTTTCCAGCGGGTCAATTTGGCGGCTCATAATATGGCCAAGACCTTGTATAATATCGGCTGCCATGGTAATTGCATCTACACCGTTTTGCGGCTGTCCTGCATGGGCCCCCTGGCCCAGTAAGGTAATCGTAAAGCGATCAGAGGCAGCCATTAACGGTCCTGCGCAAGTTCCAATCTGACCACAGGGCAAATCCGGCCACAGATGTAAGCCAAAAATAACGTCGCCATCATCCAGTACCCCTTCATTTATTAACAATGCGGCACCGCCTGTTGGAGCAGCCTCTTCCGCCGGTTGAAACAGTATTTTAACCGTTCCTGCCAATTTACTGCGGCAGGAAGAAAACAACTTGGCTACACCTAACGCAATTGCCATATGTCCGTCATGACCGCAGGCATGCATAACACCGGGGCGAGTTGAACGATAAGGAGCATCGCTAACTTCCGTAATCGGCAATGCATCCATGTCTGCCCTAAATGCAACTACCGGGCCGGCATGATCTCCCCTGATAATAGCGCAAAGGCCAAAATGTTCTTGAAAGGTTTGAACTTCGACCCCCATACCTTGTAAAATGTCTGCAACAGCAAGAGAAGTTTGTTTTTCTTTTGTACTAACTTCCGGATTTTCATGAAACATCCGGCGCCACGAAACTAACTGCTGTGAAAAATCGGGATTATTCCTTTGATCCCACATAGTAAAACCACCTTGTAAAAGAATTAAATCAGCTATATATCTAGCATACCATATCTTTTAGGTCGTTTTATAGACATTTCCGAAAATAATTATAAGACTTTTTGCTAAAATAAAAAGCTCCCGCAAAATGTGCAGGAGCTTCATTGCTCAATCTATTGAAATCATTGTACCAAGTACAGTCCCCACTGTCAACCCAATTGTTGAGGCAATTGCACAACCGGCTGTAACAGCTTGTCTAGCAATATTTTATACAATTTACGCGGACGGCCTTTAATCAGCGACTCCTCACCGGAGACCTCGGCAAGATTTTGCTCTACCAGCGTAGCCAGCAGGCGTCTTGCGCTGCGCGGCGTAATCGCCAGGTACATAGCTAAATCATCAGCCCCAATTGTTTCTTTATCCAGCTTATCAATAGCCGCCAGCAGCTTATTGACTGTAGTTGCACTTATACTTAATTTATCGGCAAACTCCTTATATAAGCTGTCATCCGTCCGGACAGAGTACTTCAAACGAACCGCCGAACTCAATGGTCCAATGGCGTCCTTCTTATCCGTCACCACCATCCAGCGGCCCTTCCCTTTTTGTTTAGCTAATCCAAGAGCTCGAAAGGCATATTCCTCAGCAGCATAAGCAGAGGCCCCAAAACCGATACCACCGCTGACATTTGCCCCCACATTTCTGATGATATCTTCCAAAATAGGCATAATGGTAAATTCTTCGGTAATTTCCTCCAGTATGCCTCTGGTTGAGTATAATGCAAACTGCCCATCACCGCGCAGAACGATGGACCCTTGCAGTTTCTCCGCATAACCCACTAATATCTCATATAAGCGCAGTTCAATCTTTTTTACATGATAGCTCGAACTAGCCCGGACAAGATCATCATAATCATCTATCTCGATCTGCTGAATAGCTAATTGGCTGCCCTTAAACCGCTGCGCCTCAAAAGCGTTTATAGCAATATCTAAGGTAGTACGGATATTACTTCGGGTCGGCCAGATACGAAAAGCAGGTACTCCCATTTGCCGGAGCGTTTCATAAGTCGTCAGAAAGCAGGTAACCGCAATTTTAGTTTGTCCACTCTTCCATAAGCTGTAGTGGTATTCCGTTAAATCGCTAGCCGATACAATTCCTTCATAATGATTGACAAAAAGTTTAGGCAGCGGCAAATTAATATCCGTGAAGGTCTCTTCTACTTCCTTTTGACTGAACGTATCAAAGCTTGCACTTTCGATATTCAAATGCTCCATATACGTAATCTGGAGCAAAGCCCGATATAAACTTGAACCGGTATGAGGAATATAGAATAAGGGTTTATTAATCTTTTGCGCCAGTGCCCGTTGATAAGGAACGATGCCCGAAAATAACCACATATCAAACTCATTGCCATGACGCGTTAATATTTGTGTGACTTCTGAAGCATCCTGATACACAATGGGTACCGGCACCAAGTAATCTGACCGTTCTAATGCAACTTGATAAGCTAAGGCCACTGAATCGGCCGGCCCGACAATTGCCAGTCTTATTTTCCCCATGTTTTTTCTCCTGCAAAGCTTATGTTTGTTTACTCAGACTATTATACCATTTGCGATACAAGTTTCATAAGCCAAATATGAAAACAATTCTCTCTGCTGCCTAAATCTTGCCCTCTAAGCTTCAACAGCTATTTTTCTGTAGAACAAAACATTATCGCCGTGATACTATATAGATAATAAGACTACGTAACCTATGCTAAAGGAGAGGGAATTGGGCATGACAACAATAAATTGGGGTATCCTTTCAACCGGTACCATTGCCAAGAAGTTTGCAACTACGCTTTCTCAGCTTACCGACGGCGGGAAGCTGTCTGCTATTGCTTCACGCAATCCGGAAACAGCGCAGCAGTTTGCCAGCGAATATGGAGTTCCTAAAGCTTACAGCAATTATCACGACCTCGCCTCTGATCCCACTATTGATGTAATATACATAGCAACACCACATTCTTTGCATTACGAGAATGCAAAGCTTTGTTTGGAGAATGGAAAACATATCTTATGTGAAAAATCTTTTACCGTCAATGCCGCCCAAGCCTCCGAACTTTTCGAGCTTGCCAAAGAAAAAGACCTCTTTATTATGGAAGCCTTTTGGACGAAATTCCTCCCTGCTTATCAATTACTTCATAAGACGCTAGCGGAAAAAACGATTGGTGAAATTACGCATTTTAGAGCCCAATATGGCTTTGCGCCAACCGGTGCGAGGTATGTAAGGAAATTCGCTCCCCACCTGGCAGGCGGCGCTCTGTTGGACATCGGTGTCTATGCAATTGGCGTAGCTGCCATGATATTAGGTTATAAACCAAAAGAGTTGTATTCGAGCGCGTTACTCGGTGAATATGGCACAGACACCTTTAACAGCATTATGCTAGCCTACGAAAATGGCACAACAGCCCACTTGATCACGACTATCGGTTCGCTGATTGATCCTCACGCCGTGATTTTTGGGACAAAGGGCCATATTGTACTGCCAAATTTTACAGCCTTAGAGTCATATACCGTCTCAATCGACAACGGCTCAACTTATACGGTACAAGCACCCTTTACAATTAATGGTTTTGAATACCAGATACAAGAAACAGAACGTTGCTTACTTGCCAAGAAACAGGAAAGCACCATTATGACCCACCAGAATACGTTAGATGTCATGCGCCTGATGGATAAAGCCCGTTCAGCCTGGGGACTCACCTTTCCCTGCGAATGATTAAAACTATCCCTGCTAATTAAGATGAAAAACCTCCCTGCTAAGCCGTTGTACGCGTTACTGCACTTCTGCTTAACAAGGAGGTTTTATCTTTGCCTTGCTCAATTGACTGCCTGCAAGCGGGGAGGGCACTGACATTCCCAATTAGCAGGCTCAGTTACCTGTCTGCCTCGCTCTAAAAAGAGTACCTTATTTCCTACAGCCCTTGCTTCCCGGGGATCATGAGTTACCAAGACAAACGGAATATTCCAGATCTGCTGCATTTTCTTCAGTTCCTCTTGCAGCTCCAGGCGCGTATCATTATCAAGCGCTGATAAGGGCTCATCTAAAAGCAGGATCTCCGGTTCGGCCATTAAGGCACGTGCTAAGGCAACCCGCTGTCTTTCACCACCTGACAACTTATCGGTAAAGCGCTCGGTAAGGTGCTCGATTTTAAGCAGCCGCAATAATTTTTTATATAAGTCCTGCGCCTTTTGGTCGGCCTTTTGCACGCCATACCAGACATTCTTGTGTACATTCATATGGGGAAACAATGCATAGTCTTGAAACATAAACCCGACGCGCCGTCTACTCGGAGGAATAAACTCTTTCGTTTCTGAGGCATACAACTTTTGTCCCCCCTTGGATATAATACCAGCATCGGGTTTTTCCAGACCCGCAATGCACCGGAGAGTAGTTGTTTTGCCGCAGCCTGACGGACCAAACAATACTAAAATACTATTTTCAACGGAAAAACTAATTTGCAGTTCAAAATCCGACAGTTGTTTCGTTATATCTATATGCAGCATTAGAACAACTCCTTTCCCGCAGTATTTCGGTTTCTGGTTTTTGACCACACATTTAACCAAAGAATCATCGCAAAAGTCATCACACTAATGAGCAGTACATATAAACCGGCTCGCGTTAAATCATTGGATTCGGCTGCAAA
>Ga0366757_1066_pt1 | contig 12103 bp, 11 predicted proteins | sample TotcelHN113001K6_FD_207061 | JGI IMG/M metagenome (GOLD analysis project Ga0366757, IMG submission 207061) | Enriched cells from coal bed in the Powder River Basin, Montana, United States - Total cells N11 rep1 HSBNCT.N11.300.1.K6 ... | reverse complement strand
TGATATTACCTCCAATGTCCTCGCGCGGTTTGGGAAGGATGTGATCTCTCACAAGCCTGCCTCCGTAGTGATCCTTACCGGCACAAATGATTTCATCTATCAGGTTTCCACCCCGGAAGAGGCCATGGATGATCTGTCTCAAATGGCTGATCTCGCTAGGGCCAATTCCATCGAAGCAATCATGATGACTCCCCTTTTGATCGATGCTGCCATGGCGGAGAAATGCTGGGTCGATACCGATTACAGTTTGGTCAATGAAAAGCTGAAAGCACTCCGCAGCCTCATGCTTGAATACGGAAATAAAAATGGCGTCAAGATGATCGACACCCAGATCCTCTATGCTCAGCTATATACAGAGGAAACGGTCTCCGAATACCTCCTTGATGGGATTCATCCTATGACATATAATTAATAACAAGGCGTCACCGCCTTATTGCCTTTTAAGCAATTATAATATTGAGAAATTATATTGTCAAACGATAGGCGGTGTTGCCGCAAACGTTGACAGGCAATCATAAAACATTTGATTAAGTAAACCAGGAGGTAATTTATGATAAAAATAACATTGAAGGACGGCAGCGTGAAGGAAGTTGAGAAGGGTTCAACAATCCTGGAGGTAGCCAAGGCGATTCATCACGGGCTGGCAAAGGAAGCAGTGGCGGGAAAAGTCAACGGTAAGACACAAGGATTGCATTACAAGCTTGAAGAGGATTGTGAACTGGAAATACTGAAATTTGAAGAGGAAGATGGAAATCATACCTTTCGACATACAAGCTCCCATATATTAGCACAGGCGGTGAAGCGTCTTTTCCCGGAAGCGAAGCTGGGAATTGGACCTGCGATTGATAATGGGTTCTATTATGACTTTGACTTGGAACATCGGTTCTCTGATGAGGATTTAGCGAATTTGGAGAAGGAAATGGTAAAAATCGTGCAGGCAGATTATGCCGTTGAACGATTTGAGCTGCCCAGGGAAGAAGCGATCAAATTCATGGAGGAAAAAGAGGAGCCGTATAAGGTGGAATTGATTCAGGATCTACCTGAGGATGCTGTGATATCCTTCTACAAAGAAGGTGATTTCACTGACCTTTGTGCTGGACCGCATATGCCTTCGACAGGCGCTATAAAGGCGATCAAGCTCATGAGCGTTGCTGGAGCTTACTGGAGAGGAAGCGAAAAGAACAAGATGCTTCAGAGAATCTACGGAACCTCCTTCCCGAAACAGAAGCAGCTGGATGAATATATTGAGAAGCTGGAGGAGGCGAAGAAGAGAGACCACCGTAAGATCGGAAAAGAAATGGATCTTTTCGCAATTTATGAGGAAGGTCCCGGCTTCCCGTTCTTTATGCCGAAGGGAATGGTCATCAGAAACGAGTTGGAAGCATTCTGGCGACAGGCACACCGTGAAAGAGGCTATCAGGAAATCAAGACGCCGCTGATTCTGAGCGAGGCGCTTTGGCATACCTCCGGTCACTGGGATCATTATCAGGATAATATGTATTTTACAAAAATAGATGAAGGCGACTTTGCAGTAAAGCCGATGAACTGCCCGGGTGCGATGCTTGCTTACAAAAGAAAGATGTACAGCTATCGTGATTTTCCGATGAGAATCGCCGAAATGGGTCAGGTGCACAGGCATGAGCTGTCGGGAGCGTTGCATGGACTGATGAGAGTAAGAACCTTTACGCAGGATGACGCCCATATTTTTATGCTGCCGGAGCAGATTAAGGCTGAAATTGTCGGTGTTATCGATTTTATCGATTATGTCTACAGTATATTTGGATTCAAGTATCATATCGAGCTTTCCACCAAACCTGAGGATTCCATGGGGACCGAGGCGGAATGGGATATGGCGACAAATGCACTGAAGGAGGCTTTGCTCGAAAAAGAAATCTCGTTCATCGTCAATGAGGGCGATGGTGCATTCTATGGACCGAAAATTGACTTTCATCTGGAGGACTGCCTCGGCAGAACCTGGCAGTGCGGAACGATTCAGCTAGACTTCCAGATGCCGCAGCGTTTTGAATTGACCTATGTGGGCTCGGACGGGGAAAAGCATATACCGATCATGATCCACAGGGTTATCTTCGGAAGTATCGAACGCTTTATCGGGATTCTGACTGAGCATTTTGCAGGCAAATTCCCATTGTGGCTTGCACCGGTACAGGTAAAGCTGCTGACAGTTACGGAAAAATTCAGTGCTTATGCGGAAGAGGTCGGCAAAAAGCTAAGGGATGCAGGCATTAGGGTTGAAGTCGATGTTAGAAACGAAAAAATCGGATATAAAATCAGAGAAGCCAGAAATGAAAGAGTATCCTATATTGGCGTCATTGGTGAAAAGGAAATGGAATCAGGAGAATTGACGGTGCGTTCCAGCAAGGAAGGCGAACTGGGAACGATGCTGCTGGAGGATTTTTCTGCGAAGCTCTTAAAGGAGATCGCCGACAAAGCATATTAATAATTCTGAAGAAGTGGGGGTAAAATGATGTTTGAAAAAAAAGATCAGAAGGAATGGCGGGGCGGAGTATACCTCTGTACAACAAAGGACAGCTTTGAGGCGGATATCCTGGAATCAAAGCTAAGAAGTGAGGGAATCCCATCCGTTAAAAAGTTTAAGGGAGCCAGCAATTTCCTTGAGATTTTCATGGGCTCCAACACTGCATTTCCCATTGATATTTACGTTCCCGAAGAAGCACTACAGGATGCCAAAAACATTATTGTTGCAGTACCCATTCTCAGTGACGAAATACCGGATGAAGTCGTTGATTTCGATTCTTTGTCCGAGGAAGAGCTGAAGGAACTGATCGGCGACGAATCGGATGAGGATGAGGAAAAATAAGTAATATAAATTACTTTATAATTGAATAAAACTGTCGATATAATAAACAGATGCTATTTGCTATAATAAATTCAAATAGCATTTGTTTTCTTTACCGAAGTATTTGAATCTGAGAAAGCGGTTATGGGAAACTGTTCTGAAAATTGATGGAAGGTAGATAGATTGTACGATGCGTTGCAGTAAATGTGGTAAAAAGATAATAAAAAAGAGCAGCTTCTGCATCAAATGTGGTACTAAAGTACCCCCGGTCTCCCCAAAAGAGAAGCAGGAGAAAAAGAAGAAGAAGAGATCCAAGGCAAAAATCCTCATACCGGTTTTAATTATTTTAATTTTAGCGATTCTTTCCTTCTTAATTTTTGGCGGAGAAAAGGTTCCGGAAAAAATAAGAAACCTGAAAGGGTATACCTATTTGAATGGAATGGTTAAGGAAAAGCTGCCCCAAAAGATCAAGCTGCCCTTTAATTTGCCTGATTTTGATTTGCCTGATTTTGATTTTTCTTTTGAATTACCCTTTACGCTTCCAGACCCGGAAAATCTGCTAGGTGACAGTGAAATACCTGACAAGAACAAGATCATGGAAGATCTGGCTGCCTATAAAGGAGATGAGGAGAGCAAGCTGAAATTTGATTCTCTCGAAATAGAAAAAAGAAAAACAGTTGAAAAGGATAAAAAGGACACCGTATATGTTATAACAGAAGCGAGCGGAGAGGGCGGAACCGCCAACAATTATTACCGCCTGCAGTACAAGCGTCATCTGATCGGCGGCTGGAAGCTGGATACGGTGGAGCCGTATAATGTAAAGGGTGAAAAAACTTCTATTGAAGGTGTGGAGAATGAAACGGTACTGAAGGATAAAAGCCTTTATGCCGATATTCCGACCGACTGGAAGCATAGTAAGGTGAAGGTTTTGGAGCATTATACAGATGTGAAAGCCGGATCGGATACGGTTGTCATCTATATGGAGTTGGGAAATGAATATGTAAATATGACCGGAACGAAAGAAATCACCTATCAGTATAATGATGAGGTTAGGGAATGGGAAGCCGGTCCTGCTTCTAAGCTCACCTGTCTTTCGATTGAACCGGTGAGCTAACAGCAATCGTATTCATATTTCCTTTGACGAGTAGATCCTTACCGATATCAAATAGGAAAGCAGATAAAAGAGCACCATTCCGAAGGGAAGCAGCTTAACAAAGGAAAAAAGAGCCGCTTCGGAGGGCAGTGACATTCCTATTTTATCGAGAGCAATCACCGCCGCTGTTGGTACGGCAAAGATTGCGACTAGAAAGATCCTGCTTTTTTCAACGCCGAACTGAAAGATTAGAGGCAATAGGATACCTGCAAAGAATAACGCAGCGCAAATGATTGCAGCAGTTACATAGAGATGTGCCATCATCCCGAAGCCTTCTACCGGTGAGAATTGTAAAACCACCGTTGAGACCAGGTAGGATAGGATGGCTGCGGCAAAGCATAGTATGAGGGAAAGAAGATATTTTTCTGCAACGATCTCTTTTCTGGCTACCGGCATAGAGAGGGCATATCGATCCCACTTTGCCAAAGCATCATAAGAGAAGGACGTTATCGTCATCATCATGGACATCAGGATAATAAAGCCCTCATAAAAGGTTGCAGGATTATCCAGTCCGGCACTGATCACCGCAAATAACACGAGCATGAAAAGCATGGTTTTTCCGTATTGCCGCAGCGTATAAAAGTCCTTGTAAAGTAAACCGATCATTTGAATTCTTCCCCTTTCACATAAAACAGCATAATTTCTTCAATGGATATGGAATCTATGGTTAACCCCTTATATTTTTGTTTCATTCGTTCTTTATTTTTCACCAGAATCTCATGGCCGAACCGGCTTTCCCTGTGACCGATGATATCCCCTTTATCAACAGTTTTAAAATCTTCCGCTCCGCATAGGAGGAGACCGTACTCATAGAGCAGCTCATCCTTGGACTCGCTGAATATTATTTCCCCTGCATGCAGGAAGGTGATGTAGTCCGCGACCTTTTCCAGATCACTGGTTATGTGAGAAGAAAACAATATGGAGTGGTCCTCATTCTGAATAAACTCCAGAAACAGATCTAAAATTTCACTTCTGATGACAGGATCAAGACCACTGGTGGCTTCATCCAAAATGAGAAGCTTTGGGTGATGGGAAAGTGCAGTCGCAATAGAAAGCTTCATTTTCATGCCCCTTGAAAAATCCTTAGTGATCTTGTCGGCGGGTAAATTGAACCGATTCAGATAATCGTAAAATAATGGTTCATCCCATTGGGTATAGATCCTTTCCATAATTTTGGAGATATGTTTCGGCTTGATATTCTCATGAAAATAGCTCTCGTCCAAAACGACACCTATGTCGTTTTTAATTTTCTTTTCCTCTTTCCTGTGATCAAGCCCTAAAATACGGATGGATCCGGAATCTGCCCAAAGCTGGTTCAGCATTAGCTTGATTGTTGTGGTTTTCCCAGCGCCGTTTTCCCCGATGAAACCCATGATGCTTCCTTTCGGCAAGATCAAGTTAACCTTCTTCAGTTGAAAGCTGTCAAACCGTTTTGACAGAGCATTGACTTCTATTGCGTTCATCCCTTGTTACCTCCAATTCTAAACTTTCATTAATTTCCTGTAGTGCAGCAGCTATTCACTGTAATACAATAGCTTCAGTATCTCTATCATTTCCTCTGGGCTGATATCTACGGTTTTTGCCAGACGAGCAGCCTCCAGCAGCTTTTCTTCAATCATACGCAAATGCTCCTCTTTTACAAATTCAAGGTTTTTGCCGGCAACGAAGCTTCCCCTACCGGTCACAGTTTCGATAAAGCCATCTCGTTCCAAGTCTTCGTAAGCACGCTTGGTGGTAATGACACTGATTCGAAGCTCCTTGGCCAGAAGCCGCATGGAAGGCAGTGCTTCTCCTTCCTGGAGAGTGCCGTTCAGTATCATCGTCTTTATCTGAGAAGTGATCTGCTCATAGATGGGTTTGCCACTTGCATTGCTTATAATAATGTCCATTGATTCACCAACTTTCCCATTCGGTGGATAAAAGATACGAAAGTAATTCCAATTCTTATCTAAAATAAAAATGAAATAAGAATATTGTGTATATACGATATATACAATATAACGCTGAGAGCAAATGCTGTCAATAGATAAAATTATAAAATACTAAAACAATTTTTGTCACCAGGAGCGCTTTTTATTAGAAAAGCCGCGAAAGCGATGATTCGCTCCAGCGGCTTGCTTTGCATTTCTGATGTAAAGTGCAATTCGTTCTTACAATAGACCATAGTAGGCCAGGATTCCGTTGTAAATGCCTCTAGCAAAGCTTTGGGGATCACTCAAAAGCAGATTCAAATCTACTGGATTGCTCATATAACCCATCTCAACCAAAACTGCGGGCATTGCAGTACTCCTCAGGACATACAAACGGGTTGTAACGATGACGCCCCTGTTCCGAAGACCGGTCATATAATGAAGGCCTTCCAGAATTCGTGTGGCCATGGTATAGGCAGGACTGCTGCTGCTGTACACATAAGCTTCACTTCCGCTTGCTGTCGCAAGCTCACTAATATTACAGTGAAGACTGATAAAGAAGTCGGCCGGCCAGTTGTTAGCAGCATTTACTCTGGCTTGAAGGCTGGTCGTTGTGCTGGTTCCCAGTTGTGTTGTCGGTGTCGGCCTGGATAGCCTTGCTTCAAAATTCGGGTTATTATTAAGTAGAGCCGCAAGCCTGATTCCAACCTCATAGTTAATATCCTGCTCTCTGATACTGCCTACTTCTGCTCCCGCATTCGGGTTGACGGGATTATGTCCCTGATCAATAAATATTTTAATCGCCATAATACTTCTCCTGTTAACTGATATAAGCATCGATTTGTGCCGCCGATGCAATAAAAAATTATATAATAACCATTATATGAAGAACAGGAAAAAAGGTTTGTATTAGGCTTGATATTAGAATAGAAATCAGAAACTCTCTATCAAAGCAGAGTGTGCGGCCAAATAACCGGAGGAAAAAGCAAACTGCAAATTATATCCACCCGTATCCCCGTCGATATCTAGTACTTCCCCAGCGAAAAAGAGATTGGGGTAGCTTATGGATTCCATGGTTTTTGTGCTGATTTCCGAGAGGGTGACACCGCCTGCGGTAACCATGGCTGACTCAAATCCGCCCAACTTTTGAATTTGGTACTCATCATGCACGATGAGCCGGATGATTAAGTTCAACTGGACAGGGGTGATTCTGGAAGCTTTCCCAGCCGCATCGATCCCGGCACGCATACAGGTGACTTCCAGGAATCGTTTCGGTAGTTCGGCAGGAGTTTCCTTGGAACCCTGATTAAAATATTCATATAAAACCGTCAACAGCTGCTTGCTGTTGCCAATCATTGCTCGAGACAATTCCCGTTGTATGGTTTCCTCGGATTTGACCGGATAAAAATTCAATACGAGGGGATCGCCAGGATGGGCATATCTTGAAAGATTCAGGACAGCGGGGCCGGAAAAACAGGTGTGGGTCAGGAGCAGCGCGTCCTTGTTTTTCAGGGAATTGATGGTCACTTCGGCGTTTTGAAAGGAAATGCCGGATAACTCCTGGTAAGGATATTGTGCGGCGTAGACCGGAACCAAAGCAGGGGCCAAAGGGCCGACGGATATCCCCATTTCCTCAAGAACAGAAAAAAAACTCCCGTCTGAGCCCGTAGAGGGGTAGGAGCTGCCTCCCGTTGCAATGATAAGCTTTTTTGCAGTATAGAAACGGCCATTGCAATGGACGGTGTAAAGGACTGAGGTTGGATCAAGATCCTTTGCCAGACTCTCATTTTTCGTAAGCTTGTCCACAGGGGTAGAATAAAGAAATTGCAGACCGTTTTTTTTGCAGCTCTCAACCAGAACATTCAAAACATCCTGTGCCTTCAAAGATTTGGGAAAAACCTTATCATCCTCACGATTAATAAGAGGAATCCCCTTGCTTTCGAAAAAGTCAATGACGGATAGATTGTTAAAACGATATAGAACAGAGCGGATTCGGGGTCCGTTTTTACCGTAATGGTTAATAAAATCCTTGATACTGCCGCCATGGGTTAGATTACACTGCCCCGCGCCGGACATGAGAAGCTTTCTGCCGGGAACTGCTTTCTTTTCTAAAATCAGACCGTTGACAGGGAAGGGCAGGGAGGCACCGGCGAACAAGCCTGCCGCTCCGGCACCGATAATAATCAAGTCATATATCATAAGTGAAAACCTCCGCTAAAAAAATCATGCTGCCGGGAAGCTCGAATTCCGGGCCACTGCTTTGTTGATGTTCAGCAGTCCTTATTATACCACAAGATAAGGACTGAAAAAATCGAAATAAGATAAATGGCCGTACAATTATTATGTACGGCCATTCTATAAAAACCCCAAATTTGAATTGTCTGCGGATCCTTCCGCGCTATTTAACGAAGCTGTCTTATTTAAAATACTCCAGCAAATAATCCGGAATATTTCCCTCATTGAAGTAGATCTGTTGCGTTACCATAGAAGCCTGTTTTGTTGCATATTCTTTCGCCATTTCCGGATCGTAGCCATATTCCTTGTAAAACTTCTCCGGATCCTGGAATTGGACGTCCCCTTTAAATGCGATGACTCCATAGTAATAATCCTGATAATTGATATTCTGTGATTCATAAGTATCCAGCAGTGCCTGGATTTGCTCTGGATCGGAAACCTTCAGGCTTTTTAGTTGATTCGCCGGGAGCATTTTTTCCTCAGATGTGTATTCAACCGGTCTGTTGGATGTGTTTTCGTCCTGAACGTAGTGATAAAGTTCAATATACTCGATTTCACTGACATCCTGGACGAAACGGTCGCCGTAGCCGTGATCCTCCAGCCACTGGATTGTGTTCTTATAGTTGGAAGTTATTTTATAATTAATACTATTGTAAAGGAGCTGATTCGGTCTGTCGGAATCCGGATCTTTATAGGTGAAATTGATATTCGCCGTTGCATAGGCATGTTTCAGGCTCGCCAGATCCTCAAAGGGCTGTGCTTTAAAGTCTCGATCCAGGTTTGCCATGAATTCCAGCATTTCTTGCTTTTTATCGACTTCAACCGTCTCTCTGTTCGGCTTGTCGCTGCTGATATAGATATCGGTCAAGCCGGTATAATTCAGGTTGCCCGGAGTAAAGTATTCCTTGAATTCCGTTGATTCGTAAATCTGTTTAAAATGCGGGCTGTTTCGATAGAATTCGTAATCAATCTGATATCGCCTGGTCATCGGCAATGTGTCGTCCGGATCATATCCGAGGAACACGCTGGTCGTATAGATGTTTTGCAGATTTTCAAAGCTTGCCTTATTGTCCACGAAGGATTGATGCAGCGCTATGGCAGCGGCAATATTGTCGGGATCCTTTAACAGAAACTCTTTTTCTTCACCGAACCGTGTATAGCGAGGTTGGCCGTTCACATAATTCATGTTGAGCATACCGCTCATGATAAAATTTTCGGAAATCGTAAAGCTGCTCGTATCATCTTGACTCGGAACGCGCTTTTCAAAGCCGGTAATATCGAAGTTCAGGCCCAGTATGAAAATAACCGCAATGAGGGTATAGATTCCGAGACTTTTCAGACTCTTCATATTATAGATTCTCGGCGTCTTCTTGACGATCATCTGACCGATGATAAAGAAAATGATCGTACCTGCGGCCAGACCAGCATACATGTAGAGCTCCGATTGGCCAAGCACTTGAAAGTAGAAGCCAAGGAGAGTCATACCCAAAAATGCGATGAGATAACAAATGATCGGCTCCATGAATCCGAAGGCGAGGGAATCCGTCGCATGCTCCAGCCTTCTCTTCTGATACAGAAAGCTCGTGATTCCGTACAGGAGCAGGAAGCTGACAACATAATAAATGGTACTGCCGATGCCGAATACCCCGTTGCTTTGGAGTACATTCAGGAACGGTGAGATCCGCAAGCCGTATTCCGTCCAATTCCCTGAAGTATCGAAACCATACAGGTAGTGGGAGAAATAGGCGATAAAAACAGCGTACAGCGCAGGAATCAGGAAGTTAAACCAAATCGCCGTGGCAAAATGCATCAGGGAATTTCCTGTTACAATACCGGCAAAAACCGAAACCGCATAAATGACAAACGCGATCAGAAGAGAAACCCAGATCCAATTCAATATGTCCGCTCTAGAAAATAGATTGAGCGTTTCCGTTACGAGGCCGTTTTCCGTACCGTACTGGTTAAAAACAGGCTTGCTGATTGCGAGCAGAATGAGCCCGTTTACTAAGATCGGCGTTGCAATTAGAATCAGGCCGGATAGAAAGCCGCTATTATAAAGCTTCCCACGGGTAAACGGCAGGGAATGCATTACCGATACGGAGCTTACCCCTTGTAGATATTTGAAAAGCACTACAGCGGTAATGATCGGGAACATCAGATGGGCAAACATGTAAAACGGCTGCTGATTGCTCAGTGACATTGAGATGTAACTTCCCATGTCGTTCAAATGAGTGTAGGACATCAGGATCGGGAATACGCCCGACAGGAAATACACCAGGAATGCAAGAGCGGGAATCGCCCAAAACCGGCGCAGATTTTCAAGGATCAACGGCTTTGATATGCTAAAATATGATGCTTTCGATTTCATTATCTCCACCTCCCAGTTCATAGATAAATATTTCTTCCAGAGATAAAGGCAGCATGTCAAAGATGACAGGATGACTTTCATTAATAGTGCTTTCGACGATATCTTTTCTGTTTCTGATAATAAGTAGGTCTACCGTACCTCTGGATTCCTTGTGAAGAACGTTTAAGCCTTTGTACGGATCCTCGACAGGAGTTTTAAAGGCGACCTGGATCTTATGGATATCTGATTTCAATTCGTCCAGATCACGTTCGATCATCATCTTTCCTTTCGAAAGGATGCCGATGGAATCGCAAATGCCTTCCAGCTCACGTAGATTATGAGAGGAAACCAGCACGGTCATCTCCCGTTCTGCAACATCCTCAACTATGTATTTCCAAACCAGCTTTCGAATGATGGGATCCAATCCGTCGATTGGTTCATCAAGAATCAGGAAGTCAGGCATAGAGGACATGGTCAGAATAAAAGCGGCCTGCTTCTGCATTCCCTTTGAAAATTTGGAAAGCTTACGCTTTTCGTTCAACTCAAACTGCTTTACCATTTGAACGTAACGGTTCTGATTCCAGTTTGGGTAGATGGATCGGTAGAATTTAGCCGACTCCTTCAGGTTATAAGTTGAAAAGAAGTACAGGTCATCGGGGATAAATCCCATCCGTTCCTTGATCGCTATATTTTCGTAGACATTGCTGTCCTCGATCAGGATCTCTCCGTGATCCGGTTTTAAGATCCCCGTTACATGCTTGATCAATGTGGTTTTTCCGGCACCGTTGGTACCGACGAGACCATAAATGGAACCTTTTTTTACGTTTAAGTTTAAATCGGAAAGGGCTTTAAAACCGTCAAAGGATTTATTCAGGTTACTTACCTTTATCATTCCAATCACTCCTTTCCTCCATCAATTCATTTAGTATTTTCTCGATACTGCCCAGAGAACAGCCAATATAAAACAATTCTTTCATATTTTCGCGTATATGTGATTTTACTTCACTAACCCTTTTTTCGTCGATCGGTAGCTCGGCAGGGGAGGCAACAAAGGTGCCCAGTCCGGAGACGGTATAGATATATCCCTGATATTCTAGCTCACGATACGCCTTTTGTATGGTATTTGGATTCACGGTGAGGGTTTTGGACAATTCGCGAACAGAAGGAATTTTTTCTTCAGTTTTTAACATTCCTGTAATAATGAGTTCCTTGACGTTGTCTACAATTTGCTCATAAATGGATTTCCTACTTTTTAAGTCAAGCTGGAACATATCGATCCCCCTCCTTTTCATTTCATATTTTACTGATTCATGCTTAAAAACTAGCAGCAATCCTCCTTCTGTACTTAGTGTACTATATGACATAATACACTGTCAACAGTTTTGCTTAAATAAGATTTCGTTACAATCGCACGTTGATGACACAGCAACGCCGATTTCCCATTGACAGATAAGAGAAAAAAGTGGAGAATGATAGTATGTAAAATAAATGAAAAGGGGTTTCGGTATGACAGAAATAAGAGAATACAACATGGAAGCATTGGGCACAGAGAAGAAAAAAAAGAACAGATTGATAAAAAACTTGATCATATTTGCTTGTATCATAGCAGGGATTATTGTACTGGCTTTCCTCGGAAGCAG
>Ga0366757_1048_pt1 | contig 14483 bp, 11 predicted proteins | sample TotcelHN113001K6_FD_207061 | JGI IMG/M metagenome (GOLD analysis project Ga0366757, IMG submission 207061) | Enriched cells from coal bed in the Powder River Basin, Montana, United States - Total cells N11 rep1 HSBNCT.N11.300.1.K6 ... | reverse complement strand
GAATTTTTTCAAAGGCCGGCATTCGTTTCAATGGAGAAAATATCATAAAATCTATTTCCACCATGCATGATCGCTCAAACGGTTTGGGCGGCGGTTTTGCCGGTTACGGCATTTATCCCGAATACAAGGATTATTATGCTTTGCATGTTTTTTATGATACGACCGCAACAAAAGAAGAGTGTGAAAAATATCTGGATCGTCGTTTCGATATTATCAATCTCTCAAAAATACCCACGAGAAAAACCAATAAAATCACCGATGAACCGCTCATCTGGCGCTATTTTGTTACACCTCTTCCCACCAAGTTGTCGGAAAGTCAGCTGGATGAGGATGAGTTTACTACCCGCTGTGTCATCGAGGTCAATACAAAAATTAGCGGAGCTTACGTTTTTTCCAGCGGAAAAAACATGGGCGTCTTCAAAGCAGTGGGGTTTCCCGAGGATGTGGGTTACTTTTACCTTCTTGAGGATTATGCGGGACATTGCTGGACTGCCCATGGCAGGTATCCCACCAACACACCGGGCTGGTGGGGCGGCGCCCATCCTTTTGCGCTGAGAGATCTTTCCATCGTACATAACGGAGAAATTTCCTCCTATGATACCAACCGTAGATACATTGAAATGTTTGGATATCAATGCACCTTACTGACCGATACGGAAGTAATCACCTATATCGTCGACTACCTTCTCCGTAAGCGGGGACTCACTCTGCAAGAGCTGGCCCATGTGATCGCGGCGCCGTTCTGGTCGACCATTGAAAAAAAACCCGAGGAGGAAAGAGAGATTCTGACCTATCTTCGCAACACCTTCAGCAGTCTGCTGATTACAGGGCCGTTTTCCATTCTTCTGGGCTTTCAAGGTGGTATCATGGCGTTGAACGACAGGCTCAAGCTGCGTTCCATGGTAATCGGAGAAAAGAAGGATATGGTTTTTCTTGCCAGCGAAGAGTGCGCAATCCGCGTCATATCTCCGGAGCTGGATAAATTCTGGTCTCCGAAAGGCGGAGAACCGGCGATCTTTACCCTGAACGGAGGTGGAAACGATGGCGATTAATTATTTTTATCCGGAATTTGAAGTAATAAGAGATAAAGAGAAATGCATCCATTGCGGCCTATGCGTTTCCGAGTGTGCCAATCAGGTTCATTCCTATAAAGCGGATGGCAAACAGCTAACTGTCGATGATGCAAAATGTGTCAATTGCCACCGCTGTGTCTGTGTCTGTCCGTCAAGAGCGTTAAAAATAAGCAAATCCAACCACAATTTTAAATATAATGCGAACTGGACCAGACGAACGATTACGGAAATTTATTCTCAGGCTGAAACAGGTGGCGTTCTACTGTCCTCTATGGGAAACCCAAAAGATATGCCCGTTTACTGGGATAAAATCCTCATCAATGCGTCACAGGTGACCAATCCCTCTATCGACCCGCTGAGAGAGCCTATGGAAACGAAAGTTTTTTTAGGAAGCAAGCCAACCGCCATTCAGAGGGATGAGAATGGAAAGATCATCAATAACATGCCCCCACACATTGCCCTGGACGTACCGATCCTCTTTTCTGCTATGTCCTATGGCTCTATCAGCCTGAATGCGCATGCCAGTCTGGCCAATGCCGCCGTCGAGCTGGGCACCTGCTATAATGCCGGAGAGGGCGGTCTGCATGAAGATTTTTACCAATATCGCGGTAATACCATCATACAGGTTGCATCGGGACGGTTTGGCGTCCACAAGGAATACCTCGAAGCAGGGGCTGCAATCGAAATCAAGATGGGGCAGGGGGCAAAACCAGGGATCGGCGGTCATTTGCCGGGAAATAAAATCGTAGGTGATGTTTCCAAAACCAGAATGATACCGGAAGGATCCGATGCCATTTCACCGGCTCCCCATCATGATATTTATTCTATCGAAGATCTGCGGCAGCTGGTTTATTCCCTAAAAGAAGCAACCGACTATAAGAAGCCAATCATCGTAAAGGTAGCCGCTGTACATAATATCGCTTCCATTGCAAGCGGGATCGCCCGCAGCGGTGCCGACATCATCGCCCTTGACGGTTTCCGCGGCGGCACGGGAGCAGCTCCGACGCGGATCCGGGATAATGTTGGAATACCCATCGAGCTCGCGCTGGCCAGTGTTGACGAGCGGCTCCGCGAGGAAGGAATCCGCGGCAACGTGTCTCTCATAGCAGGAGGGAGCCTCCGAAACAGCGCAGATGTGGTCAAGGCCATCGCGTTGGGAGCCGATGCAGTCTATATTGCAACCAGCGCTTTAATCGCCCTCGGCTGCCACCTTTGCAGGGGCTGCCACAGCGGCACCTGTAACTGGGGAATTGCTACGCAAAATCCCGAACTGATTGCCCGCCTCGATCCGGAAGAAGGCAGACAAAGACTGGTCAATCTGGTCTCCGCCTGGACCCATGAGATCAAAGAAATGATGGGCGGCATGGGGATCAATTCCATTGAAGCACTTACCGGCAACCGACTCATGCTGAGAGGGATCGGTCTCAATTCGAAAGAGCTGGAGGTGCTTGGTATCATGCATGCCGGCGAATGATAACAGGAGGTAATGATATGAATATAAATGCTTTGGGTACTTATTTTCAGGAATTAAACAAAATAATAAAAAATTCTGTAGAGGAGGACCTCGTAATAAGTAATTGTATGGGGCAGCGATATCTGGGCTGTGGTCTTTCCGACGGAAAGCTCAAGATTTACGGAGTGCCTGGTAACGCTTTGGGCGCCTATCTGGACGGCGCTGCCATCACCGTTCACGGCAACGCTCAGGATTCCATCGGCGATACGATGAATGAAGGAACGATCTATATTCACGGTTCCTGCGGCGACACACCGGGTTATGCCATGCGGGGCGGTAAAATCTTTATCAAGGGAAATGCCGGATACCGCGCCGGCATCCATATGAAATCCTATCAAGACAAATCTCCGGTTCTGATCATCGGAGGCGACGCAGGAAGCTTTCTCGGAGAATATCAGGCGGGCGGCAGGATCGTCGTCCTAGGTTTGAACAGCAAGTCGAACTGTCCGGTAGGATATTTCTGCGGAACGGGGATGCATGGAGGTAAGATCTATCTTCGGTGCAAGGAGCTTCCCTCGAGCCTTCCTGATCAGGTAAACGCAAGCCTTGCGGGAAAGGAAGATCTCCGGGAAATCGAAGCGGATATCGAGCTGTTTTGCAGAGAGTTCGGTTTTGCCAAAAGTGGGATCCTGGACCATCCGTTCTATGTCCTGACGCCGAATACAAAAAATCCTTACCGGCAAATGTATGTGCATTGTTAGTAATAAATAAAAAAGTTGCCTTGAGATTCAAGGCAACTTTTGATTTTCGTTAGAGCCCGAGGCCAAATTTTTCTTTCACTCGGTTTAAGGTTCTTTCTGAGATGGTATTTGCTTTTTCTGCGCCATCCTTTAGAATTTCAATCAACTCCTGGGATTTGCGGATTTCGTGATATCGATGCTGGATCGGCATGATCGCTTCCACTGTTACGTCCACCAGATCTTTTTTGAAATCACCATATCCGCGTCCGTCGTATTTTTTCTCGATCTCCGCCACGTTTAGGCCAGAGAAGGCACTGTAGATATTCAGCAGATTGCTGATGCCGGGCTTGCTTTCTATATCGTATCGAATGCTTCCTTCCGAGTCTGTTGTAGACCGCATGATGGATTTCTTTATTTTGTTTGTATCATCCAAAAGGGAAATTCTGCTGTGGATGTTTTCCGCACTTTTACTCATCTTTGCGGTCGGATCATCCAAAGACATGATTCTGGCTCCCTCTTTTAAAAATCTTCCGTCGGGTACGACAAAGGTCTTTCCGTATTTATTATTTACTCTTTCTGCAAGATCTCTGGTTATTTCAATATGCTGCTTTTGGTCATTTCCTACCGGGACCACGTCTGTATCATAGAGCAGAATGTCTGCCGCCATAAGGATCGGATACGTGAACAATCCTGTCGGCGCCGATTCGCTGTCTCTGCTCTTCTGCTTGAACTGGGTCATTCTGGAAAGCTCGCCGGTGTAGGAGTTGCACATGAGGATCCAGGCAAGCTCTGTATGGCCAGGCACCATGGATTGCACAAAGATTATCGACTTTTCGGGATCCAGTCCTATAGCAAGATAAAGTGCCGCTACGTCCAGGATGTTTTCTCTGAGCACCTTCGGATCCTGCGGCATCGTGATGGAATGAAGGTCAACGATACAGTAGACGCAGTCATGATCCTGCTGCAGCTCTACGAACTGCTTCAGTGCCCCCAAATAATTGCCGATATGAATATTGCCGGTTGGTTGTACTCCTGAAAAAACGCGTTTCATTGAAATTCTCCTTATTATAGTATCACACCTTTACGGCGGATTTAAACTTCTCTCTGATTTTCTTTTCGAGCCTGGAAATGGTCATCTGAGAGACGCCCATTTCTTCTGCAATGTCCTGCTGGGTTTCGTTCTCGAAGAACCTTCTTTTAAAGATGTCCTTTTCCTTATCAGACAAGTCCTTCATTACGGTTTTAATCAGCTCTGCATTTTCAAAGCTGTTGTATCCCTGCTCTTCTCTTCCGGTATATTTCTCCAGAACAGCACCTTCACCCTCGTCTCCGCCTTCATCAAAGGTTTGGTTCAGTGAATATGTACTATAGGCCTGTCCGCCTTCCATGGCTTCGAGGATTTCTTCTTCTGTATAGCCGAGATATTCTGCAAGTTCCCCAATGGTTGGGATTCGAGAATACTTTCCATACAAATGCTCCTTTGCCGGTGATATCTGTGCGGAAATCTCCTTTAGTCTCCTCGGAACCTTGATGGCCCAGCCTTTGTCACGAAAATACCGCTTGATCTCCCCGATGATAGTCGGCGTCGCAAAGCTTGTAAATTCATAACCTCTGGAAATATCATATCTTTCGACAGCAAAAACTAAGGCCATGGAGCCAACTTGGTACAAGTCCTCGTAATCCACGCCCTTATTTAAATACTTTTTAATTAATATTTCAACGATATAAAGATACTTTTCTACAATTTCATTACGAAGCTCGATGCTTTTTGTCTCATGATATCGGTCGAAAAGCTCCTTGTTGTTTATTTCTGTTGAGGCCATATCGTTCCCCCACTAAATGCGGCTTAAATACTTAACCATTTTGATACTGGTCCCCATCCCTATTTCAGAAAATATATCGACTTCGTCCATGAGTGCTTTAATAATAAATAAACCTAATCCACCCTCTTTTGGGCAATCACAATCTATCACCGGCCTTTGATAGTTAGCCATATCATAGCCCCCTGCACGATCGACAACAGAGATGATAATTCTACCGTCCCCTACTTCACAATCAACTTCGTAGCATGCCTCACAATTGGATTTTCCATGGCAGACCACGTTGGTACAAGCCTCCGAAACGGCAACTTTAATATCCTCAACCGCCTCAATATCAAAGCCTGCAGAATTCGCAAGGGATGAGATTGCCAATCTAACCGTTCCAACATACTCAGGCTTTCCGGGGATTGAGAATTTCAATATATCAGTCATTTTACTCTCCTCTTATTTAGTGGTTCTAATAATCCGAACAAAGTATCCTGTCAAGACTGGTAATGCTGAGCAGCTTTTTTATATTATCCCTTGGGTTGACCAGCTTGATCCGGTTTTCACTTTCCTGCATTCTGCCGAAAGCGCCGATGATCACGCCAAGACCGGTGCTGTCAATATAATTCAATTCATCAAGAAGAAGCAGGATATCTGCTTTCTTTTCTTGATAAGCACCGTCCAAAGATTTCCTTAGCTGAGGAGCGGTGGAAATATCCACCTCGCCCTTCGCTGTTAATTCCCATTGTTCCAATTCGTTATTATAACTACTCTGCATCTGTAATGACATTTCACTTCCTCCTCGAATGTATACCCTTTGTAAGAGGCCTTAAACGCTATTCTGTTTCAAGTGTCATCTGAGTAGATTCAACTTTTTCCTCTTGCTCATTTACGACAATATCTTCTTCCTCTGTTTCACTTTCATCGTCTTCTTTGATCACTTTTGCCATCGTGATGATATTCGCTTCCTCTGCCACTCTCATAATCTTGACGCCCTGTGTTGCTCTTCCGAGTCTTGAGACTTCTCCGGCTTTGATTCTGATAATAATTCCGTCGGAATTAATGAGCAGAATTTCATCATCGTCATTCACGACCATCGCACCGATGAGCTGTCCTGTTTTCTTGAACTTCGCCTTATCATAGGTAAGCAGTCCCTTCCCGCCTCGGGTTTGAACCTTGTACTCCTCTACCGGAGTCCTCTTTCCATAACCGTTTTGGGTAACGACCAACAGCTCTTCATCCTTTTCAGCGAGTTCCATCGCAACAACTTCGTCACCTTTGTCAAGCTTAATCGCACGAACGCCGCCGGCAATTCTTCCCATGGTTCTGACATCTTCCTCGGAGAAGCAGATACATTTGCCATGCTTTGTCACGATAATGACATTGCTGGTACCCGTAGTCTGATTGATTCCGATGAGCTCGTCACCTTCTTTCAGATTGATGGCAATCAATCCGGTCTTTCTACTTGTATCAAACTGAGAAAGCGACGTCTTCTTGATGGTTCCATGTTTCGTGACCGCAATGAGATTCTTGTCTTCGGCAAAGTCCTGAATCGGAATGACTGCCGTGATTCTTTCACGCTGCATCAGATTCAGGAAGTTGACGGCAGGCGTTCCCTTTGCGGTTCTTTGTGCCTCTGGAATTTCATATGCCTTTATTTTATGCGCTTTTCCTGTATTTGTAAAGAACATTAAGTAATCGTGAGTCGAAGTCATGATCAAGTTCTTTACAAAGTCGTTTTCCCTCGTTGTAACACCGGTGACGCCCTTGCCTCCGCGCTTTTGGGTTTTATACGTATCTGCAGGAATTCTCTTGATGTAACCAAGGTGGGTCAGGGTTACCGCAACCTTCCCTTCCTGAATCATATCTTCTTCGTCAATCTCCTCGGCATCGGCCTGAATATCTGTCCTTCTTTTGTCTCCAAATTTCTTTTTGACTTCAAGAAGTTCTTCTTTGATGATATTCATTAGGATGCTCTCATCCGCCAATACTTTTTTGAACCAAGCGATCTGCTCCATCAGGTCATTATATTCGTTTTCAATTTTTTCACGTTCCAGACCTTGCAATCTGGCCAGTCTCATATCTAAAATCGCCTGAGATTGAATGTCGCTGAGGCCAAAGCGCTCCATCAAACGAGGCTTCGCATCATTGTAGCTTTCCCGGATCGTCTTAATGACTTCGTCAATATGGTCAAGGGCGATTCTTAAGCCTTCTAATATGTGGGCCCTTTCCTCTGCCTTTTTGAGATCATAAATGGTTCTTCTGGTAACAACATCCTTCTGGTGCTTCAGATAGACTTCCAGCATTTCCTTCAACGTCAAGGTTACAGGCCTTCCGTCCACTAAGGCAAGCATGATCATGCTGTAGTTATCCTGAAGCTGAGTATGCTTATAAAGCCTGTTCAGTGTGATCTGTGGATTTGCGTCTTTTCTCAGTTCAATCACGATACGCATGCCGGTCCGATCGGATTCATCTCGGATATCGGAGATGTGCTCTAATTTCTTTTCTCTTACCAGTTCCGCAATTTTTTCTATGACCCTGGATTTGTTAACCTGATAAGGGATTTCCGTAAAGATGATCTGCTGTTTTCCCTTGCTGGTTTCTTCAAACTCTGCTTTTGCCCTTACGGTTACCTTTCCCTGGCCTGTTCGATACGCTTCCTTGGCGGAATTTCTTCCCATAATAATCGCACCTGTTGGGAAATCCGGAGCCTTCACGATTTTGATCAATTCTTCTATGTCGGTATCTTTATCGTCGATGATCCTAATGGTTGCATCGATCACATCACTGAGATTGTGCGGTGGTATGGATGTGGCCATACCGACGGCAATCCCGTTGGATCCGTTTACCAATAGGTTTGGATAACGAGCAGGAAGAACCACAGGCTCCTGCTCCTCTTCGTCGAAGTTCGGCATGAAGTCTACGGTTTCTTTATCGATATCACGAAGCATCTGAAGCGCAAACGGCGTCATTCTCGCTTCCGTGTATCTCATTGCAGCCGCACCGTCTCCGTCAACGGAACCGAAATTTCCGTGTCCGTCTACCAGCGCATATCGGATGGAGAAATCTTGGGCCATTCGAACCATGGCATCGTAAATGGAAGAGTCTCCATGGGGATGGAATTTACCCATTACTTCTCCGACGATACGGGCGGATTTTTTATGTGGCTTGTCCGGGGTAACTCCCAACTCGCTCATCCCGAATAGAATTCTTCTGTGAACCGGCTTAAGACCGTCTCTTGCATCAGGAAGGGCTCTGCTTACGATGACGCTCATGGCATAATCGATGTAGGAGTTCTTCATTTCATCGTGGATTTCATGCTGTATCAGCTTTACATCATCTAAAAAACTTGTTGTCATTGTCATCCACCTCCTATATATCCAAATTCTTTACGTATTTCGCGTTATCTTCAATAAATTTTCTTCTCGGCGGAACCTTGTCGCCCATGAGCGTCGTAAAGATCTCATCTGCCGCAGTTACATCCTCAAGTGTAATTTGTATTAAAGTTCTTGTATTATAGTCCATCGTTGTATCCCACAGCTGTTGATGGTCCATTTCTCCAAGACCCTTGTATCTCTGAATGGTTGCTTTTCCCGGTTTATCCGCAATTTCAGCCATAAGCTTATCCTGTTCTCTTTCCGAATAGGTATAGTATACTTCTTTTCCTTTTTTCGTCTGGAACAGTGGCGGTTGTGCAGCATACACATAGCCTCCCGCGATAAGCGGGGCCATGTATCGATAGAAGAAGGTGAGCAGCAGTGTTCTGATGTGTGCACCGTCTACGTCTGCATCGGTCATGATGATGATCTTATGATATCTCAATTTTTCCTCGTTGAAATCTGCTCCAATGTTGCAGCCGAAGGCTGTGATCATATTTTTAATTTCCTCAGAACTTAATATTTTATCCAATCTGGCTTTTTCCACGTTGAGGATCTTACCTCTCAGTGGAAGAATCGCCTGTCTCTTTCTGTCGCGGCCGGATTTTGCGGAGCCGCCGGCGGAGTCTCCCTCTACCAGGAAGATCTCTGAAAGTGCAGGATCTTTTTCGGAGCAGTCGGCAAGTTTGCCCGGCAGCGTCAGTCCGTCCAGCACGCCCTTTCTTCTCGTCAGTTCTCTTGCTTTTCTCGCAGCCTCTCTTGCTCTGGCCGCTCTGAGACATTTATCCAATATGATTCTGGCCTGGGTTGGATTTTCTTCCAGGAAAGCAGTCAGATTTTCATTGGTTGACGTTTCAACAAACCCTCTCATTTCACTGTTTCCAAGCTTTGTCTTGGTCTGACCTTCAAACTGGGGATTGGTCAATTTAACAGAAATGATCGCGGTAAGTCCTTCTCTGACGTCTTCGCCGGCAAGTGCTTCCTCGTTATCTTTGATGAATTTATTCTTTCTGGCATAGTCGTTGAAGACCCTGGTCAAAGCAGATTTGAACCCGATCATGTGGGTTCCGCCTTCACTGGTATTGATATTATTTGCATAGGAAAGCACAAGTTCGTTGTAACGGTCCGTATATTGCATCGCTACTTCAATCTCGTGATCATCATCCTTTTTTAGTTCAAAATAGATAATATCCGGATGGATGACTTCCTTGTTTTTATTCTGATGTTTTACAAACTCTCTGATTCCGCCTTCGTAATGGAATATTTCTGTCTTTTTCTGACCTTCCCGTTCATCCTTAAGTGTGATCTTAATCCCTTTGTTCAGAAAAGCCATTTCTCTTAAACGATGCTCCAGGGTTCCAAAGTCAAATTCCAGCTCTTCAAAAATCTCAGCATCCGGCTTAAACATTGTTTTTGAGCCGGTTTTTCTGGACTCGCCGATCTCAAGGAGTGGAGTCTGTGTCTTTCCTCTGGAATAAGTTTGTTTATAAAGCTTACCGTTTCTCTTGATTTCGACTTCCATGATTTCAGAAAGCGCATTCACGACAGAAGCACCTACTCCGTGGAGCCCTCCAGAAACCTTGTATCCACCGCCGCCGAATTTACCCCCGGCGTGAAGCACCGTATGAATGACTTCAACCGCTGGAATATTTAGTTTTGGGTGAAGGTCAACAGGCATTCCTCTGCCGTCATCCTCTACCACGATGGAATTATCACTTTGTATTGTAATGTTGATCGTTTTGCAGAAGCCTGCGAGGGCTTCATCCACACTATTATCAACAACTTCGTATACTAAATGGTGTAGACCTCTTGGTCCTGTACTCCCGATATACATACCCGGTCTTTTTCTGACAGGTTCTAATCCTTCCAGAACTTGGATCTGTTCCGCGTTATACTGTTGTTGTCTTACATCTGCACTCATTCTTTTTCATCACCTCATATTTGTATATTTCGCCTGATTGATTGTGTTTTATCTATTTTATTTTTATAGTAAACCACCATATATTGTATACTTAAATCTTTGATTTTACAAGTTTTTTTATTAAAAAGGCTCACAGATATAAAAACATCGTTTTATAGGATGTAAAACGATGTTTCCGTTTCTGTATAGGCTTAATAATTTTATATATATACCTGTTTAATTAGTATTATTTTCCATCCTTCTCACATGTCCGTTTTCCACAAAGAAAATATCTCCTTCCGGAAGCTGTTTTTTAACTTCTTCACTTAATTCCGTGGTGGTGATAAAAAGCTGCACTTCCTCCAGAGAATTAATTAAAAAATTCTGCCGTTCCCCGTCCAGCTCGGAAAGCACATCATCTAAAAGCAGGATCGGTGATACACGCGTTTCTTCCTTGATCAGCCGAATTTCGGCTAGTTTTAGAGATAATGCCGCGGTTCGCTGCTGGCCCTGGGATCCGAAATGGCGGATATCGATCCCTTCCGCACAGATTTTTAAATCATCCTTGTGGGGCCCAACGGACGTACTGCGTCGAAGGATGTCGTTTTTTAAGTTTTTACTTAACGTTTTTTTTAAGTGTTCTCTTTGTTTTTCATAATCCTCTTTAAGCTCTATATTTGATTCGTAGGATAACTCCAGTGCTTCTTTCCCGTTGGTGATGCGGCAGCTTATCTCTTTGCTGATCTTATTTAGTTTTTCAATAAATCGGTTTCTTTCTTGAATGATCTTTGCGCCATACTCTGCCAGACCTTCATCCCAGACAGCGATCATATCCTCTTTGATTTCCTGCTGCTTCAGCAGGCTGTTCCTTTGTTGCAGGATTTTTTTGTACCTTCCCAGATTCTTATAGTAAACCGGCTTCAGCTGGCAGAGCTCCCGGTCGATAAATTTCCTTCTTTTTTCCGGCTCATCCTTTACAATTTTCAGATCCTCAGGAGAAAAAACCACCATATAGACATTTTCCAGTAAATCGATGTTTTTTGCCGTCTTCATTCCGTTGATTTTTGTCGTCTTACCTTCTTTTCCAATGGTGATCTCAATTTCTAGTTCTCTTCCTTCCTTCACAGAGGTCGTTTTTGCTCGGCAGAATTCCTGATCAAAGCCGATCATTTCCGTATCCTTATTGGTTCGAAAAGACTTTCCAAGGGACATGATATACAGGCTTTCCAATAGGTTCGTTTTCCCCTGGGCATTTTTTCCGGTAATGATATTTACTTTGCTATGGAATTCTACCGCTTCCTCTTTATAATTCCGGAAGTTTTTTAATTCTACTTTTTTTAAATACATTTACCCTCCTTTGAGAGGTTACAGTAAAGTTTGCAGACGGCAAATCCCTTAATTTGTGGAAATCCGAACCGGTAATACGAGGTACTCGAATGCCTGCCCTTCCAAAGGTTTAATCAAGCAAGGACTTACACTGGTATTAAATTCCATTGCAATGCTTTCCTCATTGACTGCTTTCAGTACATCCAGAATATATTTGGAATTAAATCCGATATCAAGGTCATCACCGACCTTTTCTATAAATACCTCTTCCTTCACATTTCCTTCTTCTGATCTGGAAGTAATAATGATTTTATCTCTGAAAACAGATAATTTGATCAGGTTATTTTTCCCTTCCTTTGCAAGGAGTGACGCTCTTTCAATACTGTTTAATAATTCAGTTCTGTTTACAGTTACTCTGCTTTTATGTTCTTTCGGCAGGATATCACTGTATTTTATGAAATCACCTTCCAGCAAACGAAGGACTATTTTTGTTCCATCCAGTAAAAAAACAGCTTTTTTCTCGTCTAAGATAAAGAAGATTTCCTTGCTGTCATCATTTTCCGAAATAATCTTGTTGATTTCATTCAAAATTCTTGCAGCAATGATGATCTTTTTCTTTTCGTTATTTTTCATTGGTTCTCTGGTGATTGCCATTCTGAAACCATCCAGAGCAACCATATTTAAGGACTCTTCTTCCATTTCTATCAAAACACCGACGATGATTCCCTTGGATTCATCAATGCTTGCTGCAAAGGAAGTCTTTTTAATCATTTCTTTTAAGATATCCTTTTCCAAAGAAAGTTTGTTTTCCAGATTGAGTTCTCCTATGTTAGGAAATTCGTCTGCCGGTTGTCCTACGATCGTAAATTCAGATGCAAGACATTTTATGACGATAGTATTATTTTCCTGTTCCTCAATCTGAATTTCCTCATTTGGAAGCTTTCTGATAATATCACTGAACAATCTTGCAGAAACGACGACGGACCCTTCTTCCTCAACGGACACATCTACTCTTTTTTCTATGCTTAAATCCAGATCAGAAGCGGTTAAAGTAAGTGTATTCTCACTGTTTGCCTCCAATAGGATCCCTTTTAAAATTGGAATAGTCGTTCTAGAGGTAACCGCTTTTGAAACAGTATTTAACGCTTTTGATAAAGTTTGTTGATTACAGGAAAACTTCATGGGGATTCCTCCTTTTTCTTATATAGTTTATAGTAATAATAGTAATAGGGCCTGTGGATTTGTGGATAACTTCTGTGGATAATAAAATCCCAGTCTTTTTATTCAGTTTTTGCCTGTGGATAAAGCAGGTAATTTTATACGCTTCCTGTGCGTAGTTTTAGTCCTCTTTTATTGATTGTTCCAGTTTTTTTACAACATCTCTCAGAGATTCATTGAGTTTCATCTCTGTTGAAATTTTATCACAGGCATGCAAAACGGTTGTGTGATCTCTGTTTCCGAAGGCTTCCCCTACTTTCGGCAAGGATAACTCGGTCAAATCCCGGCAGATATACATAGCGATTTGTCTTGGGAAGGAAAGGTTTCTTGTACGCTTTGAGGATTCGAGATCCGACTGCTTGATGTTGAAATGCATGCAAATGTGTTTTTTGATAAGCTCCGGAGTGACAGGACGATCTCTTGAAGAAAACACATCCTTTAATACTTCCTTTGCAAGCTCTTTATTTATCTTTTGACCGGTCAAATTTGCATAAGCGATGACCCGGATAAAAGCACCTTCCAGTTCACGGATATTGGACTGGATCTTTTCTGCGATTACCCCAATAACTTCAATGAGACTTTCTGTTGTTTCCAACCCCTCCAGCTCCGATTTATTTCTGAGAATCGCAACTCTGGTTTCATAATCCGGTGCCTGAATATCGGCAATCAAGCCCCATTCAAAGCGGGAACGAAGTCTTTCCTCCAGCGTTGTGATTTCTTTTGGTGGACGGTCACTGGAAATAATAATCTGTTTGTTCGCTTCGTATAACGTATTAAAGGTGTGGAAGATTTCTTCCTGGGTTCTTTCCTTTTTTTCGATAAATTGAATATCATCAATAAGAAGTACATCTATGCTGCGATATTTATTTCTAAATTCCACGTTCTTATCTTCCCGGATGGCCTTGATGAGTTCATTGGTAAACATTTCCGAGGAAACATAAAGAACCTTGGATTTTGGATTCTGTTGTAATATGTAATGGCCGATGGCGTGCATCAGATGGGTTTTCCCCAGACCAGCGCCTCCATAAATAAAAAGCGGATTGTACGCTTTGGAAGGAGACTCCGCAACAGCCAGAGAGGCGGCATGGGCAAATCGGTTGTTGTTTCCAATAACGAAGGTATTGAAAATATACTTTGGATTCAGGTATAATTCATCTGTGAAATGCATATCCTCTTGATTAACCTGGGGATCCTCGGAATAAATAAAGATAACCTTTAGTTTTTTACCGAAGGCTTCCTTCACTGCATTTTCTATGATGGTGATATATCTACCTTCCAGAATGGACTTGGCCATGTCGTTATAAAGAGATAAATACAGTTTGTTTTCTTTATGATCAATTTTGACGGGAGTGAGAGGATAAACCCAAGTATCATAGCTTACTGCGGTAAGCTCAGGTTTAAGAAGCTCTAAGGTTCTCTCCCAATTTGCTATCAGATTTTTCATTTGCTTTTTTCCTTTATTGTTCTGAAATATGATTACTGTCCACTGAGCAAATTAAAAATGCAGCCGCTATACTGCTTTGACACCATTTTTAATTATTTGTAATGCGATTAAAACTACGAATCTATCATAACAAAAAAAGTTATCCAC
>Ga0366757_1045_pt1 | contig 15369 bp, 13 predicted proteins | sample TotcelHN113001K6_FD_207061 | JGI IMG/M metagenome (GOLD analysis project Ga0366757, IMG submission 207061) | Enriched cells from coal bed in the Powder River Basin, Montana, United States - Total cells N11 rep1 HSBNCT.N11.300.1.K6 ... | reverse complement strand
TTGCCATCCAGCGCAATTACACCGGATTTTTTCGCCAGCGCTTCCTCGTAGGCTGCCAATATCCGTTTGGCCTGGGCTATTTCTTTTTCCGTCGGTTGAAATACTTTGTGTACCAGTCCTGCCTGGCGCGGGTTGATAACCGACTTGCCGTCAAAGCCCAGTCCTTTGATCATCATGACTTCTTCGATAAAGCCTTCTTCATCGTTTACATCCGAAAATACGGTGTCAATTGCCTGGATGCCCGCCGCCCGTGCTGCCAGCAACAGCTCCGACCGGGGCACAAATAATTCCCGGCCGTTTTTGCTGCGCGTAGTCTTTAAATCGGCGATAAAATCTTCCCCGCCAATGGCCAGGAAAGTCATTCGATTACTGGCAGTGGCAATCTCATAGGCCTGTCTGAGGCCGATAGCCGTTTCAATCGCTGCACCCATTTTGATGGTGCCTGATGCAAAACCGCAGTCCTGCTCGACCTGACTGATTATATCATCGACAATCCTGATTTCCTCGGCCGATTCAGCCTTGGGCAGCCGGATCAGGTCGGGTTTGGCCGGGAGGACGGCGAGCAGGTCGTCCCGGCCAAAGGGAGTTTGAATGTGATTAATGCGAACAGCGACTTCACAAGGATAGTTGATAGACTTAATGGCGTTATACACCAAATGGCGGGCTGCGTCTTTTTCGGTAATGGCAACAGCATCCTCCAGATCGAAGATAACCGAATCCGTACCATACACGCCGGCACTTTGCAGTTTCCCCGGGTTGTTTCCCGGAACAAACATCATACTTCTGCGCAGTTTTTCCATTTAATTCCCTCCCTCTTGCAGTGCCCGGGCGGCAGCGGTCTGGACTCTGGCTCTGATGGCGCAGTCCAGGGCCCCTTTGTCATTGGCCTGCACCAGCGCTTCGGTAATGCCCAGACCCGTCAGTGTTTCGGCTATAACCTCTTTTATCCGCCTGCCATATTGTTTGATGACCGGGCTAGTCAGTTCAATTACGATACCGCTCCCTGCCTCTCCCGGCGCTATCGTCACTATAATGTCATTTGATTCCAGTGTTCCCGCCTGGCCTGGCTGAAATATTTTTCTCATCTCAACACCTCCATATCATATACCCGTCAGTTGACAGGCCATTGGTCTTGCTGTGAGACAAAACCAATGGCCTGTATCGGACATTACCTACACTGCGTAATAATTGATTAAGCAGCCGGCCAAGAGAATGGCACGGTCCTCTTTTGATAAAGCTTCCAGCTTCAGCTGCAGCGAAGTTTTACCGGTATTGTTGCTAATAAAGGCTTCCACCGTCTCTGCCCCCGATTGGAGAGCCTGACGGATTCCCGGAATAAACAGGTAATCGTCAACAGCCAGCTTATCCTGATCTTGCGCCGCAATCGTAAAAGGAATCATGCCCCAGTTAATTAAATTGCTGCGGTACCGTTTGGTTGCGTACTCAACTGCAATATTGGCATCACCGCCCAGTACCCGCTGGCACGAGGCCGCCTGCTCACGGGCTGAACCATCGCCGGGTTTTCTGGCAAAAACAACACTGCCTACGCCGGTATCGTGCAGCAGCTGCTGCCACTCTTTATTCGTGTAATCCCCGGAAGTTATTGCCGGGCGGAAATAGGCTTCCACTGCAGCTGCCGGTTGACCAACAGCCATGTTCTGGCGTTGCTGCTCCACTGCCTGCGCGGCCTTGGCCCTGCCCACATAGGCAGGATCTTTTCTTGACAGCGTAAACTCAGCAAGCTTATACGGATTGGAACGGTAAGAAGAGGTCTCGCCCGAAGGAATCAGTTCATCGGTGGTTGTAACAGGATCATGGATAACAGAAGCCACTTTCAGCAGCAGATTTTCCGGCAGGGGACGGATGGCCGGCCAGTTGGCAATATTGGGCCCAAACACCAATTGTTCCTCCGGCTTGGCTTTACCAAAGCCCTGGTATACCCGGTTTTCATAGATTTGTTTGTTAAAGTGATAAGGCAGCGGAGTGAAGGTAACATCCACTTCGGTTGCAGCCGTCAATACACCGCCATTAAGGGCAGTGGCAGCAATCGAGCGGGCATCCATGAGGGCCACAGACGCAATTTGACCATTATCCGGTTTAGAGCCTTCGCGGTTGGGGAAGTTGCGGGTGGTGTGGCGTATGCTCAGGCCATTGTTGGCCGGTACGTCACCGGCACCAAAACAAGGGCCGCAGAAGGCACTGCGAACAACGACACCGGCAAGCATCAGTTTTTCCATCGACTTGTTGCTGGTTAACTCGAGATTCACCGGTTGGCTGGAAGGATATACACTTAGCGAAAAAACTTCATCGCCGATGGATTTTTGTTCCAGAATTTGGGCCATAGCCACGATATTCTCAAAGGTGCCTCCGGCACAGCCGGCTACAATACCTTGCTCTACTTTCAGCCGTCCTTTGACAAGTTTATCGGTCAGCTTAAGCTGCAAATCGGGGTTTTCCAATTGCTTTTGCCCTTCTACCTCTACCTGCCGCAATATGTCCGGGCCGTTTTGATTCAGTTCTTCAATGGTCCAGACATTGCTGGGATGGAAAGGCAGGGCGATCATCGGCTTAACGGTGCTCAAATCTACCTTAATCAGGCCGTCATAGTAGCTTACCTCACCCGGTTCCAGCCTGCTATAGCTGGCGGCACGGCCATGGACGCGATAGTATTCGGCCACTTGTTCATCGGTGCACCAAATGGAGGACAGGCAAGTCGTTTCGGTGGTCATTACGTCAATACCGTTTCTAAAATCGGCGGTAAGGCCCTTAATGCCAGGTCCGACAAATTCCATGATCTTGTTTTTCACAAAGCCTGATTTAAATACTGCGCCAATAATGGCCAGCGCCACATCCTGGGGTCCCACTCCGAAAGCCGGCTTCCCTTCCAGATAAACGGCAATAACTTCCGGGTAGGCAATATCATAGGTTCGCTTGACAAGTTGTTTAACCAGCTCGCCGCCACCTTCACCAATGGCCATCGTTCCTAATGCGCCATAGCGGGTATGGCTGTCCGAGCCAAGAATCATTTTGCCGCAGCCGGCCATCATCTCACGCATGTATTGATGAATGACGGCCTGATGGGTAGGTACAAAAATGCCGCCGAATTTTTTCGCTGCCGATAGACCAAACACGTGGTCGTCTTCGTTAATGGTACCGCCGACGGCACACAGGGTATTATGGCAATTGGTCAAAACATAAGGCACAGGAAATTCCTGCATACCGCTGGCACAAGCTGTTTGAACGATACCGACATAGGTTATATCGTGGGAGGTAAGCGCATCAAAGCGCAGTCTCAGATTACGCTGATCACCGGACTGATTATGACTAGTTAAGATTTGATAGGCAATCGTGCCGGTCTGCGCTTTTTCCCTGTCAATTGCGGTTTCAGTCAGTGGTGAAAACCCGGCACTTGCCAGCCGGTTATTTGCTTCGTTACTACTAAAATCGCCTTTGTCTTCCACAACAACCTGCCCTTTTAGCAGGTAGACCCCGTTTTTGATTACTTGTACCATTACCATCACTCTTTCTCCCGTAAGGGGTTATATTATAATCCTTGTTACTATCCCTGAGCAGAATACAGCATTTCTTCACTAACCTGCTGCAATTGGCCAATCATTGCAGTGATGGATTGCGTAGCCTGGGCCTGATCCTGCGTTATTGAAGCGGTCTGGTGCGTATTGCGGATGACCGTTTCCATGGACGTCTTCAGTTGCCCTAACAAGCCACCGATATCGCGGGCCGACTCATTACTTTGAATAGAGAGCTTTCTTACCTCTTCGGCCACAACGGCAAAGCCCCGTCCCATTTCACCGGCCCGCGCAGCCTCAATTGCGGCATTCAGCCCAAGCAAATTGGTCTGACTGGCGACCTGTTGAATAACCGTCAATATCTGATGCGTGTTGTTTACGTCAGTAGAGGCTAGCGAAGATAATTTGGCGACCTCCTGCATGGTAGCGGCTAATTCTTCCTGGGCTGCATTCAGTTCTTCAACTGTTGCGGCGATTTGCGTAATTGAATCATTTATCCGCCGGGCCTGGGTTAAGAGCAGCTCTTTCCTATCCTGCTGCTGCGCAAAAACGATAACCTTATTAGCCAAGTGGCTGACCGATTCAGGCGTTGGTTCCCGGGGCGGGCTGACAACCACCTGGACGTCGGGCCGCAGCAAGCTGCCATATTTGGTATAAAGCGGCCGGCCGGCAGAAACATTGGCCTCATTGCCGATAATATATTTCGCCTCAGCCAATTTTTGTTTCGTAACCGCTTCGGGATGTTCCTGGTGTGCTACCACTTCAAAGGTGACATGATTAAGCTGATATTCCTTCAGAAACTTTAGCAGAACCTCAGCCGCTCCCTGGCTGGTGTTGAAAATAACCACCTTCTCACCGGCAGGAATACGGGCCACCTGCACAAAAAAGATGCCGGGAGGACGCAATTCTAAGGCAACCGTTTTTTCAGCACCATGCTTGTCGGAAAACTCTTTCTCCCGGTTTTTAAAACAAACATAAATATCAGCCGGGTATTTTTCATAGTCCTGCAAGGTCGCTTTCTGGGTTTCAACCAAATCGCCCAGCGTATTGCCTACTACATTCTCCAGTTCTCGCGCTGCCACCTCATTAATACCAATTAAAACGAGTTTTATAGCCAAAACATAAACCTCCCATGATTGTCAGCACCGCTTTGTACTATTTCACTACAAACCGGTATCATTCTGCAGGCATGGTGCTGGCTAATACGGGAATACACTCACCGGCGTAGGGAATACACAGTATTGCCGGCTGCTCATAAGCAGACAGCGCCGCTTGGGCCGCTTCATCCAGTGATGTGTAGCCTTCCATAAACATCTCCGCCACTTCGGCCGGCGCGATTCCTGTGGTTACCAGAATTACGCGGTGCTTTTTTATGGCTCGGGCAACCATGTAGGCCTTGGAAGAGTGATCGGCCGAAAATCCCTGCTCGCGAAAATCCTTAATAATAACATCCACACTGGCAGCTCTTTTCATAATGGCGCCGAATTTGCCGATACCATGGGAGCACTCTGCAACCAACACAATCGTGCCGCCGGGCTTAGTAATTTGCTCGGCAACAGCTAATGCTTTCTGCGACTGGTGCAAATCAATATCCTTCGGATAACTGCCGGGACTCACAAATACAACATCATAGGCCTTATCAAATTTGCGAACCCATGATTTTTCGCAAATCGACACGCCGTGCATGTGGGCTTCTTCCAAATCACCGGCAACCGCTGCCACTACTTCGTTGCGGTAATTTTTAATCACGTTGAGAATGAAGTCTGCTCCTGCCAAACGGGCAGCGGCAACCGCTTCTTCGTGAAACACATTATTCTCAATGATGCCCATAACCGCCTCTTCCGGCCGGATGGGAAAAGAGTGATGGGTTTGCAGCGTTTCAATGCCGGAGATACCGGGAACGACGGATTTCCTGCCACCGCTGAACCCGGCAGACTGATGGGGTGTGATCAAACCGGTAAGAATCTTTAATGAGGCTTCCGCATAATAGCGATTGACATAGACCGGCATTCCCCGCTTGGTCTTTCCCATATAAGTCAGCGTATTTTTGTCATAACAATCATGATTGATAATGTGCAGTTTTTCCCGCCATATTCCGGTCATTTTCTTTAATTCTTCTTCGGTAGCTACCTCGTGGTTTCCTAGCGCCACAATAACCGTTACCTGTTGCTCACCAATCCCGGCGACAGCCAGTTCCTCCATAAGGGCGGTCAGCATAATTTCCGTCGGAGCGGGACGGGTAATATCATTGATTACGATTGCCACCGAGGCTTTGCCTTGCGCCATTGTTGACAAGCGCTCACACCCGATGGGTTGTGCCAAAGCCTGGCGGATAGCTGCCAATTCATCGGGCACACCAGGTATTGCTGCCGGAATAAACACTTCCGCTTCTTGTTGTAAATTCAGATATAGCTTTTCTTTCCCAAAGGGAAATTCAACTGTTTTCATGCACTCATCTCCACTCGTTTACGTTGCTTAACCCAATTTTATTTCTTCTTTAGCCAGCCAACCAGCTTCAATGATTAATTCAAACCGGGTAGGCTGCTCTTTGTCGGCAACTCCGGCCGGAATAACAATGGTTTCATGCAGGCTGGTCAAGGCACAGATTCTATCTCCGGTAACCTGTAAAATGCGATCATGGCCGGGTATTACCACTTCGGCAATATCCCTGATTTTTTTAATGCTGCGGGCTGTTGCCGCTGCGTCCCATGCCTTCGGCACCTTTCCGTCGGCCAGCTCGGCCATATTCTTTACGGCATCGCCAGCCACTACCGTAACGGGCATATTGGGATCGCGCAATACCAGGGCCATTCCGCCGGGAGTATGTCCGGGCACAAGGAGTGTCTCAATGCCCGGTACTATTTCCTCATCTTTTTGCACCAGCTCCAGCCGGCCAGTTTGCTTTATTGCCTCGTAAAAATGGGGTGGAATGGCATAGTTACCGGGATTACTGTCCACCCAGTCGGCCTCTACCTGATGCATGATAATCCGGGCGTTAGGGAAATAGTCATAATTGTAAACATGATCATAATGGAAATGGCTGAGAATCAGCATATCAATTTCATGGGCATCGATGCCCATTTCCTGCAGCCGCTGCAGCACTTGAATCCGTTTGCCGGGACCGGCCGTATCGAACATAATTTTATGAGGTCCCTGCTCAAGGTAAACCATCGCTCCCCACCCCAAAGTGCCGCTTATCATTCTGCCGGGAAAACCGGGAAACACCAATTCGTATTTCATCTTCTCTGCCTCCTCCTTATTCATTACCGAAAGTGATCGATTACCAGAAGCCTAACATGTGCCAATAGGGAAGTCCCACTGCCAGATGAACAACAACGCTGACCGCAACCACCGCTGCACCGACTTTCCACCACGTAACCTGGTCAACATAACCGGGTCCATACAAAACAGCTCCGGCCGCACCGCCGTAGTGCGTCAACAGCGAACCATAGGCTGCAGAAAAAGAGATTAAAAAGGCTAAAGGCATAACAGGTACATTCGCTACCAACCCAATCGTAAAAAATACGGGAATCATTGTTGTAACATAAGCTGCCATTGAGGCAAAAAAGTAGCGGACAGCAACACTAAAGAATAACAGCACTGCCAGGATCATTACCGGGCTATAGCCGGAGAAATTCAGAGTGCTGCCTAAGAACTTGGCCATCCAGTCAAAAAATTTGACTTGAGCTAACGTGTCTGCCAGCCCGATAATACCACCGTACCAGATAAGGGTATTCCAGGCCCCCTGCGAAGTGACCAGATTTTCCCACTTGATAATCCGGGTAAAGAGACAGGAAGCCAGAAAGCCAATCGCTACGGCAGTTGCATCAATTTTGGTTATTGTGCCTGTTGCCCAGCCGGTAATGGCCAGGATAAATAACAGGATTAAAATTATTTCATTGCGCGATAAAGGTCCCAGTTCACTTATTCCTTTAGCAGCAATATTTTTATTATCAATCTTACCAATCTTTGCGGGATACATTTTATGAACCAGCCAGGGAATAATCAGCAGACAAACGATCCCTGGCACTGCTGCCGCCTGGAACCACGTCATCCAATCCATCTGAACCTTTAAAATCTTATTGGCAAAGGAAGCGATGAGGCCATTCGGCGCTACGGCCGTCATAAAAATATAACTGGTAGTTAAAGAAATTTCATAAAGCAAAAGCGTTAAATAAGCGCCAATTACCCGGGCAGTAGGTCCCGGTTCCGAATTTAGTGTCAAGGCAATACTCCGGAATATGGGGTAAACAATCCCCCCTGTCCGGGCAGTGTTAGACGGTGTGGCGGGACTTAAGAACAGGTCGGTAATCGCAGCCACATAACCAAGACCTAAGCTTGAGCTGCCAAATTTACCAATTAGCAAATAGGCAATCCGTCGTCCTAAGCCGGTTTCAATAAAGGCGGCACTCACCATAAAAGCGGAGAACACCAGCCAGGTGACGGAATTCGCATACCCCAGCAGCAAACTGTTGGTATTTTTCAAAACAACACTGGATAAACCCAAAACAATTAAAATAACAGCCGGCTCCGGCAAGGGCCGCAGCATTAAGCCTAAAATGGCGGCGATATAGAGCGAAAACACATACCACGCCTTTGCCTCCAAACCGGTTGGCGGCGTTATCAGGGAGATAATTGCCGGCACTACAATACAAACAGCCAGCTTCCAATTTTTTTTCAGCATATAGAGCTCCTCTCCGTTTTTTATTGCTCTGCACAACATCATTTGGTGTACGGTATACCAAATGATGTTGTGCTTGGCATCTTACTTTTTAATCAACTGTATCCGGCACTTAGCCGGCTTTAACTAGATGATTACCATAGGCCGATCAATTTCCAGTAAGGAAGACCGATCCCCATATTGACCACATAGCTGATTGCTACAATTACGGCGCCAACCTTCCACCAGGTAACCTGATCCACATAGCCCGGCGCAAACAAAACTGCTCCTGCCGCTCCGCCGTAATGGGTTAATAAGGAACCATAAGCTGCTGAAAAGCAAATTAAAAAGATCAGTGGTACGGGAGATACCTGGGCAACAAGTCCGATCGTAAAGAATACGGGTATCATTGTTGTTACATAGGCTGCCATAGAGGCAAAGAAATAGCGGATAATCAAGCTAAAGAACAAAAGAGCTCCCAGAATAACCACTTCACTATAACCGCTGAAGCTAAAGTTATTGGCAATCAGCTTGGCCATCCAGTCAAAGAACTTGGCTTTGGCCAAGCCGTCGGCCAAACCAATAATCCCGCCATACCAGATTAATATCGTCCAGGCTCCTTCAGAGCCTACCAGGCTTTTCCAGGTAACGACACCGCCAATTAAGGCTGCCGATAAAAAGCAAACTGCAATAGCGGTGGCATCAAACTTAGTAATTGTTCCGGTTGCCCAGCCAAGTATCGCCAAAACAAACAGTACTGCCAGTACTTTCTCCCGCCTGGACATGGGACCTAATTCTGCTATCCCTTTAGCGGCGAGAGCTTTATTATCAATGGCGGTAAGTTCCGGCGGATACAACTTATACACCACCCAGGGAATCAACAGCAAGATGGTCATTCCCGGCACCACTGCCGCTTTAAACCACATCATCCAGTCGACTTGCACCTTCAGTATACTTGCGGCAAACGACACCATCAGCAAGTTCGGTGAAAGGGCGGTCATAAAAATGTAGCCTGTTGTTAAACAAACCTGATACAGCGTCAACGTTAAATAGGCACCAATCCGGCGTGAGCTTGGTCCCGGCTCGGAATCAAGCGTGACTGCGACACTGCGGATAATCGGATAAACAATTCCTCCCGTCCGGGCGGTATTAGAGGGAGTAGCCGGGCTTAGCGCCAAATCGGTGAAAGCCGCTACATAGCCAAGGCCTAAACTGGAACGCCCCAGTTTGCCAATTAGCAGATAGGCAATTCGCCGTCCCAAGCCTGTTTCCACAAAAGCCGTGCCCACCATAAAGGCTGCAAAAACCAGCCAGGTTACCGAATTGGCATACCCGCCTAAAATGACGGAAATATTGTTTAACATAAGTGAAGAGATGCTAATGGCTGCCAACAATACTACCGGTTCGGGAAAAGGCCTGAGCATGAGTCCTAAAATCGCACCGACATAAACGGCAAACAGCTTCCAGGCTCCTGCGGCCAACCCTGACGGTGCAGGCAGCAATATAATTAAGACCGGTACCAGAATGCAAATCAGACTTTTCCAGATCTTAGAGTGCATCATCCATTCCTCCGTTCAATCTAAATCCAGCAATTTGGCAGGAGTAGTTTTGGTCATTACCGCTAACTCAGCCTGGGAAATTCCTTGCTTCTCCAAAAAGGTGATATATTCCACGATTGACTCATTCCAGGGGGGATTTTCCACTTGACCCGAATCGGTAGCAATAATAGTTGACTGATACCCTACCTTTTCAATTGCTTCCAGGTTGGTAATAAGATTGGATTTGTACTTTCCTCCGCCAAGCGGCTGCGCATAAACCCGCTCAAAATATACTCCCGACTTAGCTAATGCTCGCTGGTCGGCAATGGACATACTCACCGTCCCTATCTCGGGGTGGGTAATGACGATCTTCTGCACACCTTGCCGCTGGGCCTCTGTTACCACGACAAAAATCTCTTCCGGTGACAAATGGCCGGTAGCCAGTACGAGGTTATGCTGGGCAATCAGCTTACAGATGTCGACGAGCGCCGGCACAACTTTATTGTCTATAACTGTTACCACACCGTCGTTTTTACCTTCCGCACGCCGCTGGGCTACGGAGAACGAGGTAGGCAGCCAGACAATTTTGCCGCCCATTTTGATTGCTGCTTCTACAGCCGCCGGGTTAATACCACCTACATGGGGATTCAGCACAATACCGCCAAATACCCTGACCCCCGGACATACCTTCTCGGCGATGGCAGCCCTCCCGGTAGTAGGCATAACATGGCTCTTAATAACCACTGCCCGCACGCCCAGCCGGATTGCCGCCTGCGCCAGTTCGATATCATCCAGCCGCCTTTGGCGAATATCCGGACCTGTATGGATATGCATATCAATTACGCCGGAGAAATTCATAATAAGCCTCCCTTTTTAGCAGGATTTTTTTATCTGGCTTACAGACTTAGCAGCTGTGTGAGACTGGTTATGTCACCGCTTTGTTCTGCCTGCATAATTTCTTTGATCATACACTCTTGTTTTTCCAGGGGAATTGTAGTACTTGCCGCCCCTTTAAATTTACCGACGAGATCCTCAAAGGACAGTGGGTTGTCATGATCGCCCTTGGCATTGACGATGTGCTTTTGGTACTTGTTGCCGGACTGGGTTATAATGGTCAATTCACAGCCCCAGTTTTTCGGGTATTGATCACTAAACCGCGGACTGCTGTAAACCTTGACTTTCTCTGCCAGTTCCAATACACGTTCATCACGGATGCGTTCGGCAGTAAACTGCTCCCTGGCTGCGCTTTTATCATAAAGCACAACGGCCACGCCGTAAGGTATACAAAACTGGGCTTCCGGTACGTTTTGCGGCCTGTTGGTAAACCCGCATTGTTTTACAGCAACTTCATAGGTTTCAACCGTTACCTCTTTAATATCCTCCGGTTTAATGCCCTGCTCCCGCTGAAGCTGCATGATCGCATCGATGGAAGGATGCATGCTGCGGCAGCACGCAAAGGGTTTGCGGTCCACATTCATGATTTCCCAGACCGCTCCCAGGTCCTTAGTTACCAGATCATACTCGTACTCATCGGACGATGCCGGAAACAGACCACCGTCGCTTGCTTCCAGAATACAACGGGGCCCCGTCATACCACCTGCGGCTAACATTGCTGCCAACAGGCCACCGTGCGCAGCCTTGCCGGCATGAAACTTTTTGCAGCTTGCCCCGTCTTCTGTAAAGGCCCAAAGACCGCTGGCCTGCGTACCGGCAAGTCCCATGGCGCTCACCAGCTTTGCCTTATCCAGTCCCAGTAAAACTGCCGCAGCCACTGCCGCGCCGAAGATACCACAGGTTCCGGTCGCATGCCACCCCTTTAGCCGGTGACTTGTGGCACCGATTCCCATACCGATGCGCAGCGAGACTTCATAGCCAAGGGCAACTGCCCGGATTACGTCTTTTCCGGAAGACTTTAGCGTCTCTCCTAAAGAGATAGCTGCCGGTATAAGCACAGCTCCGGCATGGGTTTTCGCAATCTTGTGAACATCATCCATTTCCGTAGCATGGCTCATCGTACCATTGATCAGCGTAGCACCAAGCAGCGATAATCTGTGCTTGGTTCCCCATACCGTGCAGTCTGTCTGGGAATCGTATTTTTTTATTTCCTGGGTAATTCCCACAACGTCAGGGTATTTTGTGCCCGCCAAGGCCCCGCCGATAATATCCAGCAAACATTCTTTGGTATTTTGTACAACCTGTGGCGGGAGATCGGCAAATTTCGTGTTATTAATAAACTCGGCCAATTCTTCGGTAATGCTCATATCGTTCCTCCTTGTTTTATAATTACTAAAAACCGGTACCTTATATGGATCTGCTGACTAACCATTCCAGGCATGTTAGCGCTGACTTTGCCGGCTAATGCGTTCGCGACGCGCATTGTAGCGGTGCAGCTAACATAAGTGCGGCCAAAATGCAGTGCTTTGCCGCTATTGTTACATTTAGTTTCTTTCGGTATCCTGCAGGCTTAATTTAATTATAGAAAACTTCAGAAAAATTTTATAATACAAAAAGCCGATGATAAATATTAAAAAATCAAATATCTCTTCCAAAAGCAAAAAACCCACACATTCTGGCTAAAAGCCGGCATGAGTGGGTTGCACAAGCCTAAGACAATAAGGTTTACAGTGAGCGCACATCTATACTGTTGACGAAATCAATAAAGGTTTTAACCAATTTTATCTTCAGGTTATCTTCATGATAAAACATCCAGGTTCTGCGCACCAAAGATTCTCCTGCTTTATCAACCATTCTAATTTTATATACCTGATCCGTATCTTCCAATATTCCATCAGGCAAAAAAGCATATCCCAGGCCTTTTAGAACCATTTCTTTACAGGAATCCACACTGTTAACTTCCATTCCCACAAACGGCGCCTTGCTAAAGTTATCCTTCCACCAGTTATCCAGTGAAGTTCGCACTGCTTTATTACTGATATAATCAATCCGGAGCATCTCCGGCAGAGCTTCAAGCTTAATCTCTTTCTCGGAAACAATGTACATATTTTCTTCGAATAGCAGTTCCTTTTTATCCGCCCAGCTATAGTCACCCCGGATAAAACCAACATCAATATCATGATTACACAGTAAGTCGATGACCTTTCCGCTTAAACCGGTAATTACCTTAAATTCCACCTGAGGATAAGCATCTCTGAATTGGCACAGTAATTCCGGCAGCTTATGCCGCGTAAAAAAATTAGATGCCCCTATTCGTAACGATCCTTTAACTTCATTGCGCAGCGTTTGAATAGTCCCTTCAATGAGATGCATTTTTTGCAGCATTTCACTCGCACATTCGACCAAATACTTGCCTTCCGGGGTGAAACAGATTCCCTTTTTGCCACGTATTACAATTTGTGCTCCGAACCTGTCTTCAATTTGTTGGAGGCGGCTGGTTAATGTCGGTTGAGAAATGAATAACGCCTCTGCAGCTTTCGTAATGCTTTTCTCTTTATATAAACTCAGCAAAATAAGCCAGTCCCGTTCTTCCATTTCTACCTCCAAAATTAGGGCTTAATTCCATTTTTATATTTTAATTCTAAAACCTAGTGCTATTTATATTCGTTTCTCAAAAGTCTTTCTAATTAGAATATATCGATTCGTCACATAAATCAATATATTATCCTAACGAATTTTTTCCTTATTATTTTAATCGTAGCAATCTTAAACAGTTTTCGCTATATTAATGCCTTGCTAATGCCAGGTTTCCGCCGAAGCACCGGACGTAACTATTCTAAAAACAGAGTAACCCCAGCTAATTGGATTTTTTTTTGCTAATACGTACATGAATAGGTCAAGTAATCCTTATAATAATGCAGACAGAGACCTCAGGTAAACTTCAAAGACAACGCTAGGAGAATTACGTCATTTCCACGATCACTCTTATTGGGTACGCTTTTGGTGTCACCTATACTGTATCTTGATTTCTCTAACAGCCTGCTCCAAAGCTTGCTCCACGCTTTTATAGCTTCTCTTAGACACCTGTAAGGGGCCTCTATCACTATTATTAGCTGTAATACCATAGTAGTGTTTGTTATTTCTATCTACCAAAATGCGTATCCGCAGTTGGTGTTTACCAGTATTCACATCCCATTCCCCAGCCGTAAGATAAACTTCTTCAAATCCGTCACCATCAAACAGCTCCCACATATTAAATCACTCCAAAAACCGTTCGTTCATATTACATAATATGAAGATAGTTTTGACGTGGTACCTGCTGACTGTTAAGGACAATGTTATCTTTTTGCCGAAATACATCCAAAACAGGAAAGGACGTGCTTGAAATATGTATATTTCACATGACGTAGTGTATAGAATATTTTCTGTTGAACTGGTTTCTACAGATGCTGCTTCTGCCGACATGGAATTATTTAAGGAGATTTCGCAGCGCTTATTCAAAAACAAAGTAATAACTACCATTAATATTGATAATGTAGAGACCTATACAGCTAACGGAAACCAGCTATCACGGTTTGATATTCACCTATGCAATACCCATGATCCTTCTGCAGTACGCCTTACCAATGTTGAAAAGGCGCTGCAGGGCCTTTTCGATAATCATGAGAATTATTCGGATATGCAAATTAGGCTGAATTAAATAACGAATTAGAGATAAATCAAAGCAAAAGCGCCCTTAAGGGCGCTTTTTACGTAGGGCGGACGCCTTTACTTCTACAACAAGAGTGTCTCATATTGATCAGTAATTGAGCTATTTTACCAGATAACCACCATCAACTGGAATAATTGCTCCACTTATATAGTCGCTTGCCGCTGAAGCTAAAAAGATGGTTGCCCCTTTCATATCCTCCCCGGTGCCCCATCGATTTGCAGGAATCCGTTCCGAAATTTGCCGGTATCTTATATCATTATTTAGGATTGCTTCATTCATATCTGTTGCCATGTAGCCAGGAGCAATAGCATTGACATTAATGCCTCGACCTACCCAATCATTTGACATTTCCTTGGTAAGCTGCGCTACGCCGCCCTTAGCTGCAGAATATGCAGGAATGGTTTGCCCGCCGAAGAAGGAGGCCATAGAGGCCACATTGATAATTTTCCCATAGCCTTTTTTAAGCATAATGCGCCCCGCCAATTGGCACATAATAAATACCGAGTGAAGATTGATACTCATAACCTCATCCCATTCCTCGATAGGAAAATCCTCCGCACTGTGTCTTCTTTGGATACCTGCCGCTGTTACCAGAATATCCAAATCACCGCTTAAGGCTGCCAGACAATCAGCAAAAGCCCGGTAATTTGCTTGTCTGTCTCTTAAATCTGCTTTTACGCCATAACATGCATAACCTTTTGCATTGAAAGCAGACGCTACAGTAAGAGTTTTATCGGAAGATCCGATAATGGCTACTTCGCAGCCTGCTTCCAATAAGCCCTCGGCCATGCCATAACCAAGTCCTCTGCTTCCTCCCGTTACGATAGCTTTTTTCCCCTCGACAGTAAATAATTTCATGATGTCACCCCATTTTTAGCATTCTTTCGATATCTCTGAATTTAATAAAAGTTATCCCAATACCTTCCAAGCTAGAAGCAATATTGAGAACATTTTCACCTATTTTGTGTTTTAACTCACATACAGATCATTTATTTTCTTATATACTAGACGGAAATAGGATATGGTTAGGAGGCTTAT
>Ga0366757_1044_pt1 | contig 15479 bp, 13 predicted proteins | sample TotcelHN113001K6_FD_207061 | JGI IMG/M metagenome (GOLD analysis project Ga0366757, IMG submission 207061) | Enriched cells from coal bed in the Powder River Basin, Montana, United States - Total cells N11 rep1 HSBNCT.N11.300.1.K6 ... | reverse complement strand
ACCTAAGACGCCAATAGAGGAATAATCACACTCTTTTTGTTTTTAAAGTTTGCAGGTAATCGGCCTTCCACATGGGACTCACAAATTCATAATTACTGCTGCTCTTAAACAAATAGGGGTATTTTTTCAGCAAAAGCCGCTCTTCACGGTCCAGTTTACGCAAATGAGAGTGAAAGATATTGCACATCAGCTCGGTATCACGTACCTGCAATGCGGTAATCAGCGCGCTGTGCTGGCGCAAAATTTCCTCCACGCTGGTGCTGGCGTTGCAAGTAAGCAAGCGCATGCGGCGGTAATGGCCCCCCACATTCTGAATGGCTTGCAAGCAAAACAACTTATCTGCCACAGTGTAAAATACCTGATGAAATTCATCGTCCAACCAAAGAAAGCGGCGAGTATCGAAATTCTTTTGACCGCAAAGTTCCTGCTGCTGGCGCAGTACCTCATGCAGCAGCGTAATATCCGACGGCGTATGACAGGCCATGAAGAGTTTCATCACCTCTTCCTCAACCGAAAGGCGCAGAAACCTTTCCTGCTCCACGCGGGAAAGGTCAATTTGTGAGATCATCGTGCCTCGCTGCGGCAACAGGGTCACGAGCCCTTCCTGGTCCAGGCGGATGAGAGCGTCGCGCACCGGCGAACGGCCCATTTCAAAATGCTGGCAGATATCCTTGATACTCAAAACAGTGCCCGGCTGCAGGTATAGCTCCACAATGGCGCGACGAAGCACAGGATATACCTCACCGTCATTTAAAGCCTGTTCCTTCAGTGGCGCCAATTGGTCGTCGTACTGCAATTATAGCTCTCCTTTTTGGTTAGCGGTGGCGGGACATTTTCTCAATACTTTCCCATAGGCCGTTCAGATAGCTTGCGCCAAGCGCCCGGTCGTAAAGACCGTAGCCGGGCATGGCAATTTCACCCCAGATAGCGCGGCCGTGGTCCGAACGGATAGGCCCGTCAAAGCCGATATCATACAGCGCTTTCATAATTTTGAACATATCCAAAGAACCATCACTGGAAAAGTGCGCCGCCTCTTCAAAATCACCAGGGCCGTTGTGGCGCAGATTGCGTACATGGGCAAAATGAATGCGCCCTTTTAACGCGCGAATAATGTCCGGAATGTCGTTTTCCGGGTTGGATCCCAGGCTGCCGGAGCAGAGCGTTACACCGTTGCAGGGACTGTCCACAAGGCGAATTAGGCGCAACAATTTTTCCTTGTCTGTTACGATACGGGGCAGTCCAAATACAGGCCAAGCGGGATCATCCGGATGAATGGCCATTCTAATGCTGTACTTCTCACAGATGGGCATAATACGCTCAAGAAAATACTTGAGGTTAGCAAACAGCTTCTCCTCGTCTACTTCCTTATACAGCGCAAACAGCTCTTTGATGCGGGCCATGCGTTCCGGCTCCCAGCCCGGCAGCACAAAGCCGTTTGACTTTACGTCCATTGAGGACAGCATGTCGTCCGGATTGGTCTGATCGATGATTTTCTGTTCATAGGCCAGTACGGTGCTGCCATCTGCGCGCAGCTTGGCAAGATCCGACCGGGTCCAGTCGAACACAGGCATAAAGTTGTAGCAAATAAGGCGAATATCCGCTTCACCCAAGCGCTCGAGCGTTTTGATGTAGTTATTGATATACTCTTCCCGGTCGGGCGAGCCAACCTTGATGGAATCGTGGATATTCACGCTCTCAATTCCAGCTACCGTCAGTCCCGCGGCCTCCACTTCGTCCTTCATTGCACGGATATCTTCAGTCTTCCAAAGCTCTCCGGGCTTTGTGCCATATAAAGTGGTGATAACGCCCGTCACACCGGCCACCTGCCGGATTTGCTCCAGAGTGACCGAATCGTAGCCGGTACCAAACCAGCGCATTGTCATCTGCATAAAAATGCCCCTTCCAATGCCGCCGCAGTTTTACCTTTTTTTCATTCTACACTTTCGGCGGCAAAAAATCAATTGATAACTGTCCCAGTGCCAGTAATAAATAACGTTCAAAAATACAGGGAGAGTAGGAGATACCTGCCATGCATCTGGAAAAATGTATAGCCCCCACCTCTGACACGCCAGCCAGTCCGCGTTTATAGGGAAGTATTCCCAACACCCTGCGCTCCAGCATACGGCTGCGCGTATAAATGTCCGGTTTTTCCTCCTCCAGCGCATGGAAAATCTCGTGAAACAGCACTACACGCATGATGTCAGCTGACGGGGTAAAGACCTCCAAACCATTCGCGTCAATGAACTGCCGCACCAATAAAATTGCACTTTCATTCACTGTAATTGTACGGGTAGCCGGCTCATAAAGCCCCATATACAGGTATGGCTGCCGCAATTCTCCAGAAGTATGCACAAGCTTTAAGCACATCGCCTCGGCAAGCTCCTGCGGGGAAAGTAAACCATACTGTGCCATGACCTGCCGTGCTGTATTGGTGGCAGTTTGCACTGCGCCGTCCAGCACTGCATGCTCCTCGCCACTGCTGAGTGCGCAGCCGCAAACATCCTTTCTCAGCGTGTAGCGATACCACGCATCATCTGCACAATTTAGCGCTGTCTGTACGGCACGGTGCAGCACGGCAGGTTCACATCTCGGAGTATTATTACAACTCATTGCGGGCAAGCACCAAAATCAAATCATCCTCCGGTGCGTAGTCGCCAAGCTCGGCTTCAATCAAGCCCGAAACCTGTATGAGCTCAGGAATGCCGGAGTAGTCCAGAAAACGCGAGCCCGCAATGACATAGACATCGGGGTTGATGCGCACTTCACTTGAAAAATTGCTGGCATTGTCCCACATCCTCCGTAAGGTATCAGAGGCGTTTTTCATTGTAGTCCGTTCTACAAAGCCGTTTGCCCGCTGGACCTTTATAAAGCCCTTTTTGTCGACAACGCGGACAGGATATTTTCCGTTTTTCTCAGCTGCTGCAACAAATACAAATCCATTGGAGGCGGCCATCTTCACTGCGCTTTTGTCCACACCGATGGATTCTCCCGTAATCTCAATGGCCTCCTCGGCGGTGCAGTTTTTCATTAAATCGGTAGTTTTCACCTCGGTAGAGCCCATGGCAATGGCGGTAACCTTCTGCGCCTGATCGTCAATTTCCACATATACTTCAATGCTGTCTTCCACGGCACCGCTGTTCATGGCAAGCTCCTTGGCCTCTTTCTTCAACTGGGCAATATCGGGCGCGGTCGGGTTAGGGATGGTTCTCTCCACCATCTCACGCACCATAGCAAGGGCCACACCGATAGAAGAAATTACCTCAGCATTTTCAGGGATTTGGTATTTAAAGTTCATCATATTGGCCGTAAAGGTCAGCAGTGAGCCCGCTCCGCCCCCGGCACCTACAAGAACAATCTGTTCGCGCTCAATTTTATATTTGGTAATCAGATCTTCAATGACAGGTACAATCTTCTCACAAGACTTTGTCAAAATTGCTTTTGCCGTTTCTTCAACCGACATGCCCACCTCATCGGCTAAAAGCTGCATCGCTTTGCAGCTTGACTCGAAGTTGCCGCGGGCATAGTCGTTTTCCTCCAGAATGCCCAGCACGTTTGCTGCGCAGGTGTTGGTAATGGTAACGCTCTCGCCGTTGTTCAGCTTGATCGCCACGTAGTCGGCAGGGTCGTTTGCGCGGGGTTTTACGTGATATAACGTCGCGCCGTCAAACAGGCCTATGTCGGTAAAACAAGCATAGCCCATACCGGCAATATGTGCAGAGCGAGGTCCGACATCAATCACTTCACCCTTTTTGGCGCGCACCATGCTTCCCCCTGCAACCCCCAGTACGCGCACGTCAAGGCTGTTTACATAGGTGCGGTGTCCCCCGATGATGGAATAGTCAACGGTCGGGCGTCCATTCTTGATCACGCCGATGTTTGTGGAAGTACCGCCCACCTCAAAATAAATGCCATTTGAAGCGCGCAGGTACATCAAAGCACCGATAACACTGGCTGCCGGGCCGGAGAGCATCGTTAAGATGGGACGCTTTTTCATCTCATTGATCTCCATAACGCCGCCGTCGCCGCGCATAATCATGAGGGGCACATTTATGTTTGTAGAACGCACGCTCTGCTCGGTGGAGTTCGCCGTGTCAAGCATCTTAGGCAGGATGGATGCGTTCAAAGCGGCAGTACGGGTACGCGTAGTCAGACCGTACAGTTTTGTGATATCCGAGGCCATGGTGCAAGGAATGCCTTGCCGCTCAGCTTCCTCAGCCACAGCCCGCTCCTCTCTCATATTGTCCACGCCGAAGGCTTTGCTAGCGACAATTACACGGTCTCCCTGACTGATCATGCCCTTTATAACGTTTTTCACATTCTCGGGAGACATTTCTTTGATTTTCATGTAAGTATGGTCAATTTCGATAAACTTACCGGTACCAAGGTCGATGTTGCTGATCCTGGTTTGTTTTTTGGCAAGAAAACCCTCCAGCCAACTCCCGCCGATACCGATTACACCTACGCGGGCAACGTCTCCCTCCAGCAGGGCGTTGGTAGCCTGCGTGGTGCTGTGAGCGATAAAGATAACTTCCTCAGGCTTGATTTTATTTTCGGCAAGGCATTTCTGAAAGGCCTCCACAACACCGGCAGCTACACCGCGCTCATGGTGATGAGTAGTCATAACAGAGCCTTTGCCCACAATTTCGTTTGTATTATTATCAATGGCGACAGCCTTAGTGTGAGTGCCGCCAACGTCAATGCCGATGCGAATTGCTCTCTTCATAAATAAAATCCTCCGATGTGTTTAGGCGTGCGGCCGGCAAAAGCCGGCCACTTTTTTATTACTAACCCAGACAGGCTCATTTCGGCATTGGTCAACCGTTTCCTAGCATAATATAAGCCATAATCTCAACAATGATCAGAATGACCCAAGCCCAGGGCAAGTTGGTTTTGATATATTGCTTCGGTTCCAGCTTTGCATAGCTCAGGCCCCACATAGTCCACGACTGGGTCGGGCAGGCGCCTGCCACAATAGCAACCGGCGGGATAAGAAACAACGCAAACAGGAACATTTCACTGAAAACGCCCATTGCCTGGAAGATGGAGACCAGCGCAATGCCAGAGCCCCAGATCATCAGAGGCCCGCGGAATAATGCGAGCGGTGCCAGCACGCAAACAGCGATCAGGATCACAACCGGCGTGGTGGGAATAATGCCGCCCAACAGGTTTTGTAGAATGGGGGAAACCTGTTTGGCCGCTGCCTGGAAGATGTTTACACTGTACAGCATGCCAATCAGGAGACCGCTGTCGGCAATACCGTCATACAGCGTCTTTTGGATTTTTTCCACAGCTAGGCTATAGGAAGCCATGTTGCCGGTCAAAAGCAGGCCAAGGAAAATGCCCAGTAAGAAGGAGGGAACGGGCTGCCATTTGAAGAACGAAACCATAATAATCGGTAGAAACGGCACAATCATGCAGTCCCAGCGTAAAGTTTTGGCTTCTTTCACCTCAGGTGCAGTGCTCGCCGCCCATGCACGGGCTCTGCCGCCCTTTTGGGCGCGCTTATAGTTAAACAGGATGAACGCTACCATCACGGCAATGTGCACAATTGTAGCAATAACAGCAAAGTGGATATAATTGTCGTCATATTTTACATTCTTGAATACAGCAAAGAACTGGCTTACATAAGCGATATTCAGATACATGCCGGCTGCAACTGCAAGCAGGTAAGCGCCCAATGCAGTTTTCTTATCAATGCCGAGGGAGAACAGGATGGGCAATACAATCATGCCAATTGCCATAACAGAGCCTACGCCGAATGCGCTGGTGAAAATCAAGGCACAGACAATGCTCAGGAGCAGCGTGGTAACCAGCGGCTTATCTCCGGCCAGTTCAACAGTTTTTCTGATGATATAACCCGCAATACCTGTGTCAACAAGCATGCGTCCAAACCAAGCGCCAAACACGATAATCGCAATTGTTTTGCCATAAGTCTCTACTGATGTCTGAAAAATATCGGTTACAACGATATTAAGAGGTACCCGCCCAATAATGCACCAAAGTATAGAGGTTGCGATAAAGCCAACGAGTAAGTTTCCGCCCTTCATACAATAGACTATCAGGCCAATAAATGTAATAAGCAGTAAAATACCGGAAATAATGTCAATCACGACTTTGTTCCTCCCTTTGATCCGTAATAACTCAGTACCTATACCGTAATGAGCGTTTTACCGCTAAACCGCCTCCCCTTCAAATAAATTTGGTCATTAAATAGATTCTGTATTGTACTAACTAATATATTAAACTAATATATTAGTTAGTACAATACTTAAATTAACTAAATAATAAATATAATCTGTTTTTTGAGAAAAGGGAGGAAGCTTTCAGTGGACGCAACACAAGCGATTAAACTGGCTTCAGCACGGGCATGGCGCACCTATCTTGGTGGCAAGATGCTAGATGAGTTTTATGGGGTGACGCAGGCAAAAGACAGCCATTTCCCCGAGGAATGGATAATGTCGGTGGTGTCTGCCCGCAATGCCGGACGTGAGGCAATTCAGGACGAGGGACTGAGTATGGTTGCAGGAGCAATGCCGCCCGTTTCACTCAAATCGCTTATTACAGCTAATCCGGCCGGTTTTTTGGGCAGAGAGCATGTTGCCTGCTTTGGAGAAAGTACAGGTGTACTGGTTAAACTGATTGATGCCGCAGAACGTCTGACTGTGCAGGCACACCCCGATCGTCCGACGGCAAAAGCGCTGTTTCACTCGGACTTCGGTAAAACCGAATGCTGGCACATTCTTGACGGCCGACCAGTTAACGGGCAGCCGCCCTGCATCTATCTTGGCTTCAAGCCGGGTGTAACACGCGAACAATGGATAGCTTTATTTGAATGTCAGAATTTGCATGATATGCTGGATTGCTTGCACCGCTTTGAAGTGCATGAGGGGGATACTTTCCTCATTGAGGGCGGCATTCCGCATGCCATCGGCGCAGGCTGTTTCCTTGTGGAAATTCAGGAGCCCACCGATTATACCATTCGGGTAGAGCGGACAACACCTTCCGGTTTTCAGGTGGCTGATTTTATGTGTCATCAAGGGCTAGGTTTTGAGCGGATGTTTGACTGCTTCACCTATGGCGGCTTCACACGGGAAGAGACCCAAAAACGCTGGAAGATCCCGCCTGCCCTCTTGCGGGAGGAGCGAGGCGGCCATGAAACCGAACTGATCGGCTACCAGAATACCGATTATTTCCGCATGACTGAGTTAAAGATCGACTCTTCGCTGCAATTGGATGCAGAGGCAAGCTTCTCGGGAATCTATGTATTATCCGGTAAAGGAACTATTTGTGCCAACGGAGTGAGGCAAGCTTTCCAAAAAGGGGACCAGTTCTTTTTGCCTGCGCAACTTAAAGAGCTTGCTATTCAAAAAGCCAGTGACCAAGAATGCCGCATTCTGCGCTGCTATGGTCCCAAGCCGGCAGTGAAACAGGTAATAGACCATGTTCAAATGTAAGACAGCCTCAACCCGCATTTTTGCATGGGTTGAGGCTGTCTTACACCTATTCTTCACCAAACTGATTTTCAATCAGCGCTGTTAATGAGGCAATGCAGGCTGTCTCATCTTGACCATCGGCAGTGAGGGTAATGTCCATTCCACCAACCAGCCCCATTGTCATCACCGACAGAATACTTTTCGCGTCCACCGTTTTATTGTTGCCCGCAAGAGTGACCTTACTGCTAAATTTAGCGGCAGTCTGGACAAGCTGAGCCGCCGGACGTGCATGCAAGCCCAGACGATTGGTCAGTTTCAGCGTTGTTTGTGTCATAGTTTCACTCCTTCCACTGCAAACGGCAGCTATCTTTTCCGTAATTCCCGCGCCCCTTCAGCCGTCGCCAACACTTCCGCCAGCGTCCCGCCGAGCGAGGCTTGCACCACGGCACTGACAGTCCCCTCCAGCACCGGTGCATCGGCAATCTGTACCCGCTTTTGCAGGGCTTCCGGCAAGAATTCCAGGGCCGTCTCGGCACTAAGCACCGCACTGCCCAGATCCACAGCAACCAAAACCCCGTCGCCTGTGTCTGCTGCCTCAATCGCCGCTGCAATCAGCGTAGCATCGGTGCCAATGGCGCCATGGGTGCCTCCGGCGGCAATAATACGTTGCCCGTCCCGTGCCATTTGTGCGGCCATCTCTACAATTCCTTCCGCAGCTTTAGCACTATGGGATACTACCACAATACCGACCACCTACATCACCCCCATCTGCTGCTGACGGCAATAGTCGGCTAGCGTTTTAAGAATAATGGTCGCTGAAGTGGCCCCCGGATCCTGATGCCCTAAACTGCGTTCGCCCAGATAACTGGCCCGGCCTTTGGTCGCAACGATCGTTTTGGTGTATTCGACACCTTTCTCAGCAGCCGCAACGGCCAGATCCAAGCATTCCAGCACCGGTTTTCCCGCTGCTAAGCCTTCATTAAAGGCGGCTAAAGCCGGTTCCAGGGCATCCAGCATAGTTTTCTCGCCTGTTGTGGCTTTTCCCCGTTCCCTGATTCCCTGAATCGCAGCCGCAAGAGCGGCAGCAGCCAGGGAGGCATCTACTTCCTGTTTCCCTGCGGCCACTGCCGATGCGCGCAGGAACGCGGTTCCATAAAGCGGCCCTGCAGCCCCGCCGACGGTGGAAATGAGGGTCATTGCTACCGTTTTGAGCACCGTACCGATATCGGTCTCTTCGGGCAAAGTCCGCAGCTTACCGCTCACCGCCTCAAAGCCACGCGCCATATTGATGCCGTGATCGGAATCACCGATGGCCGTATCCAGGCTGGTTAGAAAATCCTTGTTAAATATAATGGCTTCACCGATAACTTCAATCGCCGCCACTGCCTTATTGCTCACTATGATTTCCCTCCTTGTACAGCCTTACCCATCTTCTTTGGGCAAAATCGGGATTGACACTGTACTAATTAAAATTGAACAAATGCAGGTGTATCAGCCGGCGCCAGCAGCAATTCCTTCAGTTCACTATCCAATTTGAGCACAGTGATAGAAAACCCGGCCATTTCCAGCGAAGTCATGTAATTGCCCACATAAGTTTTCACTGTTTTTACGCCTTGCGCCGCTAGCACTTCCGCAACTTTACGATTAACAATATACAATTCCATGGCCGGGGTTCCACCCAGACCGTTAATCAGCACCGCCACTTCATCTCCCGCCGTCAGCGGTTGATCCTTCAAAATCTTATCTAGCAGATGAGCGGCAATTTCATCGGCAGAGCGCAGAGCCTCACGGTGCGTTCCCGGTTCACCGTGAATACCCATACCGATCTCAATTTCATCTTCAGCCAGGGTAAAACTGGGTTTACCGGCGGCCGGCACCGTGCAGGGGGCCAAAGCCATCCCCATCGACCGGACACTGGCAATCGCCTTTTCCGCAGCAGCCTTGACTTGTGTCAGACTGGCACCGCTTTCGGCCTTTGCCCCGGCAATCTTATGCACCAGAATAGTACCGGCGATGCCACGGCGGCCAATGGTCCAGGTACTGTTCTCCACCGCCACGTCATCATTGACAATGACTTTTTCAACCTCAATCCCTTCAGCCGCTGCCATTTCAGCAGCCATGTCGAAGTTCATGACATCGCCGGTGTAATTCTTGATAATGAGCAGCACGCCTTTGCCGCCATTGACGGCCTTGACCGCTTCAAACACCTGATCCGGCGTCGGTGATGTAAAAACCGCCCCGGCCACGGCGCCGTCCAGCATGCCCCGTCCGACAAAACCGCCGTGCGCAGGCTCATGGCCGCTGCCGCCGCCGCTGACTAAGCCTACTTTTGGCGCGGGGCCGCTTGCCCGCACTACAACATCAAATCCCTCTACCCGTTTGACATACTGGGGATGAGCTTTTACAACTCCCTGCAACATTTCTTCCACCACAAGATTCGGATTGTTGATGATTTTTTTCATACAATTTCCTCCATTCATCTCATCACTGTCCTGGATGTAAAAAAAGTTTATTATTAGGACAATTCTATTTATTCACTATAGCAATAACCGTGCCAACCCTATCAGGAATTGAAATTAGCGTGCCGCGCTGGCACCCCACCATTATCTCTGGTAAAAAAGATCAATGTTTGCCCTGAATATTGATCTTTTTTACCTAATTAGATCTTTTTTCCCAAGTCATGTTTTTTATCAATCCATATTTGCGGGCCTTGGCAGCAACGGTTTTATGCGTCAATCCCAATGCTTTGGCGGCACGATTGAAACTGCCATACTGGACCAGCGCTTTTTCAATAATATCTTTCTCATAATCCACCCACGGCAAAACAGCTTCTTCCCCGCTTAAGCAGCTGTTCGGGGCAAGTGGCGGCGTTTCCCGTAAATAGGCAGGTAATGTGCCGATATCAATATAAGGACCGTCAGCTAACGTTACCATCCGTTCCACCATATTCTCCAATTCCCGCACATTTCCCGGCCAGCGGTAGCGGCAAAGCGCTTCCAGTGCTTCCTGGCGGATGCCGCGAAACGGTTTGTGCAGGCTGGCAGCGATCCGGTCCAGGAAGCATTCTGCCAGTAGGGGGATATCTTCCTGCCGCTCCCGTAACGCCGGCAGAAAAATCAGAATGACATTCAGCCGGTAATATAAATCATCGCGGAAGGTCCCTGCAGCCATCATTTGCTCCAGATCCTGATTAGTCGCAGCGATGATTCGTACATCTGCCTGCAACGTCTCTTCGCCGCCCAGACGCTGAAACTCTCTTTTTTGCAAGACCCGCAGTAGCTTGACTTGCATACTTTTTTCCATATCACCAACTTCGTCCAGAAAAAGAGTACCGCCATGGGCTAGCTCGAACTTCCCCGGTTTGCGCCGGATGGCGCCGGTAAAAGATCCCCGTTCATGACCGAACAGTTCACTTTCCAGCAAAGCAGCAGGAATAGCTGCACAGTTCACCCGGATAAAAGGGCCACCCGCCCTGGAGCTGGCGAAATGAATGCCTTCAGCCACTAATTCCTTACCGGTACCGCTCTCACCGCGGATTAAAACGGTCGCCGAACTTTCTGCTGCTTTGCCGGCAATGGCCAGTGCCTCAACGACTTTGCCGCTCCTGCCGATAAAACGATCAAAAGCTTGGGCTGGTTTACGGCTGCGTCGCAGTTCCTGCTCCAAGTATGCTGCTTGTTCAGTCGCTTGATGCAATTTATCCATAAAAGCTTCCACTTCAAAGATATTTTTCACCACCGAAACCACACCGGTTACCTCACCTTCCACAATAATCGGCGTTACATTGGCAGCAATGGTTTGTCCATTGGCTTTACGACTGATATGGCCAAGCACAGGGCGGCCGGTCAGCAATGCCTTGGCCCGTGCCCCCCGCGGCGAAAGGAGGGATATCAGCTTGCCCTCGACTTCAGCCCGCGCCATTCCGGTGATGCGTAGATAGGATGGATTGACGTATGTGATGACCCCTTGCGCATCGACCACGCAAATTCCGTCTTCAACAGTTTCTAAAATCAAGTGCAGCCGTTCTTTCAATTCCTTGACCGTACGCAGTTCACCCATTGTGCGTTCCAATGAGGAAATATCTTCAAAAATGGCAACAGCCCCTTTGGCCTGACCGTCAACAATGATCGGCGTGCGATTGGTAATAAGCACTGAGTTACCCGAAATCTGACGCGAACCCAGCTCAGGCGTCATCGTCCGGTTGACAATATGCAGGCGGGTGTCGGGAATGACTTCCTGCACCGGTTTTCCAACCACACAGCTGGCTTCCAGCTCCATAATACGGGCTGCCGCCGGATTAAACACAGTAACGACATCATGTTCATCGGTCACAAGCAACCCATGGGCCAGGCTTTCAAAAATCTGTTCGGCCGCAACTGCATGGTCCTGCAGCATCCGGTCTACACCGCTGAGCGTTACCGGATCGAGCAGCACAAAATCGCTTTCCAGCAACTCCACCATGTCTTTAACTGCTTCTTCTCCACCTGTACTATCTGCCGATACCCAAACAGTATCGCCAGCCCGGATGTGCAAAGAGACAAGCGGTAATAAACTGCCAATAGGAATCGTGCCCCCGCTCCCATCGTGAATAAACAAGGCCACACCATACTGGCGCTGCAGTTCATTGGCCCGCTGGACCACCATCGCCGCCACTCGGGTGTGCAGCCCCTTCTCATGCCGAATAATGGCTTTAAGCACCACTGCCGCCTCCTGTCTCATCGTTTGCTTTTTCTCTTGAACCATGGAGATTTAGTTATTCTCTGGCATCATTAATTTAAGTCCTAATCCGACAAATATAGTGCCGGTTATCCAGCGAAAATATTGCTCTAGCATTGGTTTTGCCACAAGCCAATGTCTTACAAAGCCAGAAGCCCGTGCATAAACGACAAGTACCAACAAACCAAGCAAGAAATATATGAAGCCATACATCAGCATCATTAAAGCTGCAGATTCACTATCTCCCTTGCTCCAATCTTGAAATCAAAATTTACAGATTAAGTAAGAATAACTTCATTATATCACGGGAAATTCGAGACTATGACAATAAATTACCTGGGCAACAAAAAGCAAACAACCGCTCACTGTCTTCCATAACGGCAGACGGTGAGCGGTTGTTCATTTCTGAAACTGGATTATTATTCCTTCCTGTTTGTAACGCCCATAAATTTTCTTGATGAATTCGTGGCAAATGAGCTGCTGGTCCGTTACAGTATTTACCCGCAGGATAACATTGAAGTTAATACTGGCCCCGGTGAACCCAGTGTATCGGATAAACGGTTCAAAATTTTTGACGCCTCCCTCGGTTTCTTGGAGAGTTTCTTTTGCAACTGCGACAGTAACTTTTTCGACATGATCCAGGTCACTTTCATAACTGATTCCTATGGGGATGGAGATAGAGCATTCAGCAAAAGGCTGGGCATAATTAGTGATTATAGAAGAAGCAATAGTTTTGTTGGGCACGACCGCCATATTCTCAGTGGGAGTTTTTATTGTGGTATTGCGCCAGTTCATGTCCACAACATGACCCTCTTCGCCGGTCGATAGTTTTACGAAATCACCTATCTTGATTTGTTTGGATACCAGAATATTGATGCCGGAAAATAAATTCGCCAAAGTGTCCTGCAGCGCCAAAGCTGTAGCCAAGCCGCCAACGCCCAAAGCGGTAATCAACGGAGAGATCGAAACTCCGAAAGATTCAAGCAAAATCAATATGCCAATGGCGTAAACGGTCAGGTCGATTGCTGTGGCTATGATCGAAGTGGAAGCGAAGTTTTTGGATGTTCTCCCTAGCTTATGCTTAAGAAAGCCGGAGCTTAGATGTGCGACCATGAGGGTCAGGGACAGAATGACATTAGCATGGAACAACCTTTGGAGAAATAGCAGCGGCCGCGGCGGAATTGTCAGGATTTCCATGGCAACGTAGAGGCCAAAGAGAATACCCAGTAACGTGGGTATTCCCCTAAAGGTTTGCTGCAGCAGGGGATAAGAGATTTTTGATTTTGTTGCGATTACTTTGAGCAGTTTAGAAAATACCACCCGGAGTATAATGATTCCTAACACTAAACTAATAAAGCAAACTGCCAAATGCATTTTGAAGCCGCCATTTATGATTCTATTTCCTATTTCAGTGAAAAATTCAAGCATTGTTTCCTCCCATAATACAGAAAAGTTCATTTTACATAATATATATTATTTCGTTGATTACCCCCTTTTTTCCTTTATATCTCGAGTATTCCGGAACAGCACAAGAACTCCTGCCAAATCCACGTGGATTGAGCAGGAGTTCTCTTCATCTTTCTCCATTACCAATGCTATGCTCGCGTTCAAGTCAAACGACAAAAAAAGTCCGATATAACCATAGCGGGAGACATCATCCTCTCATTTGCGGCCTCCTGCCGAGGAAGAAGCAGCAGCATGCTTTCTCAACTTGGGCAAGACAGGCAATACGATAACTGCCGCCACGCCGATCTGAACAAGATTGCCGGGTATCGACGCCATCGGTGCCAGCCAATTGCCGTAAATAATCCCTTCGGCACCATAATAACCCACCACCTTAATAAGGCAAGCCGCCATCATGGCCAGGACATAAGCCGTCATGGTCCGGTTCTTTTCGCAGATAGCGCCGACCGTATAACCCATGAGACTGACAATGACCAGCGTAAAGGGAGCCCATAAAAACCAGCCGCCCACCACATCAAAAAGAGCCATGCCGATTCCTCCCGCCAAAGCGCCAAACCTGCGTCCGTAAAGAATGGCGATAATAAAGAGGGGTACATTCCCCAAATGAACTAAACCGCCATTAGCGGCAATGGGAAGACGAAGATTTAGAAATGACGTACAAATAAAAACGAGTGCAATGCCCAGTGCTGCATAGGCCAGTTTTTTTGTTTGACTGAAGGATTGTTGCTGCATACCGGCTCTCCTACCTTTCCTACTACTAAAATATTAATTTACTATTGCTAAGGGTATTTATCATATGACTATGTATAAAGAAACCATCGACAATGGTCTGATTTTAAATAATATAAGATATCATAAGAAGTATTTTTATGCAACTCCCATGATACAAAGGCCCTAAAAATAAATAGGGTATTATTATTCAATTTAAAAAAAACGCAAAGGATTTTTAATCTTCCTTTGCGTCTTCAATCAATTGCGTATTAAATAGTCAAATGCGCCCAGTGCCGCATTCGCACCGGATCCCATCGCAATAACAATCTGCTTATAAGGACTGTTTGTGCAGTCTCCTGCGGCAAATACCCCCTGCACATTAGTCGCACCGTGGCTGTCGACAAGGATCTCACCAAAGCGGTTGCGTTCTACTGTGCCACTCAGCCAATCGGTATTGGGAACAAGACCGATCAGGATAAATACTCCCTGCAGCTCCAGATGATGGATCTCCTCGGTGCCGCAGTCCATATAAGAAAGGCCATTGACCTTATCGGTACCGGTAATTTCTTTCGTTTGAACATTTTTTAAGACAGTCACATTCGGTAAACTGTACAGACGTTTTTGCAATACAACATCCGCTTTCAGTTCCGGCATAAATTCCAGCACTGTCACATGCTCTACAATACCGGCCAAATCAATTGCCGCCTCAACACCGGAGTTACCGCCGCCGATAACAGCCACACGTTTTCCCTTAAACAAAGGACCGTCACAATGCGGGCAGTAGGCTACCCCTTTATTTTTAAATTCGGCTTCTCCCGGTACACCAATATTACGCCAGCGGGCTCCGGTGGAAAGAATCACCGCTTTGCTCTTTAACACGGCACCGTTTTCCAGTTCAACTTCGATTAATTCTTTCTTCTCCAGACGTCTGCCACGCTGCAGTTTCATCACATCAATCGGATATTCTTTTACGTGTTCTTCAAGATTCTCCGCCAGCTTAGGACCTTCGGTATATTTCATACTGATAAAGTTTTCAATTCCCAGAGTCTCTTTAACCTGGCCGCCAAACCTTTCAGCAACTATGCCTGTGCGAATCCCTTTTCTTGCCGCATAAATAGCTGCACTGGCTCCAGCCGGGCCGCTTCCTACAACAAG
>Ga0366757_1043_pt1 | contig 15630 bp, 13 predicted proteins | sample TotcelHN113001K6_FD_207061 | JGI IMG/M metagenome (GOLD analysis project Ga0366757, IMG submission 207061) | Enriched cells from coal bed in the Powder River Basin, Montana, United States - Total cells N11 rep1 HSBNCT.N11.300.1.K6 ... | reverse complement strand
TCCCCCGGATTTGATCTGGTGGATATTGCCTCGGATACGGAAAAGCACCTGGTGGCTTATGTACCTGAGGAGGATCTGGCGAAAATAAGTCACGGACAGAAGGTGGTCATCCGCAGCGGGGGTAAGGAATACGAAGGGACGATCAGCTTTATCGATGTGAAGGCGGAATATACGCCCAAGGATATGCAGACCATGGCCAACAAGAATAAGGAAAGTATGAAGATCAAGGTGAGTCTGGGGTTGGGGAGTCCTTTGAAGGTTGGGGAAAAGGCGGAGGTTGTTATATCAGATTAAGCGTTAGCTACGCAGGAGTTAGATTAATTCAAAAGGCACTGCTCCTGTTTGGAGAGCAGTGCTTTTTCGACTGAAACATCATACCTGAGACGCAGCGAGTGCGGTCCCTGTTCCTGCTCTATGACTGATGTCTTGTATCATTACTTAACCCCTTTAGTCAGTGTCAAAACTGGCTGCGCAACCGATAAATTTCTCAATCACTGATCTCGGCCCCATCTGTTTTCAACTACACTCCGATATGCCAGGTGCAAAGGTTCAGGGGGTGATTCAGATACCCGAAGCTGTTTCTGTTCATCTGATTGAACATCTTGCTGTTCCTGAAGAGATTTTTGAGTCGGAACGTTGGAGCAAGCTGCAAGCATAAAGCCGAAGCCTATCATAGCAATGATTAGGATCAATTTAACCATTGATTTCTTCATCTTCATTCCTCCCAACAACTAAAGGACAGTAGTTATGCAGTTCTAGGATAATATTCCCATCTCCATAACCTGAGTTCCAAAGACTGTGGCCAAAATTTATCAATAAGCCTTGAAAAACGCTCGGTTGCTGTGTCAAAATAGACTTGGATCAACTGCTCGTTACAGTGGATCCGACAGCCGGCGTTGAAAAAGTACCTGACCACTTCGCAGAGGGATGGGGCTTGTTCGGCGCCTTCTTTATTGCACTCCCAGGCAGCGTAACAAAGAAGGGTTTTCGCCGTGAACAAGAGCTCCACATGGGCGAAATGGGCGGCTTCAGACTGAGCATAACATGAGGTTAAGCCAAGATTCTGTTTAGCCATACGGTAAAAAACTTCGATTCTCCATCTCCTAGCATAGGCAGTTGCAGCTTCTTCCGGGGCATCGACTCTGTTGCTTACCAGGAGATACGCATCCTTGAAGGTTGCGGGGTATTCTTCTTCCTGAAGAAGCACGCTGCCTTCGGGTACCTGCTTCTCATAAGTGGCTGCAATGGCGGCTATGGGTAAAAAACGTTGCCTAGTGATGGATTTTCCCTTTCGGGTCAAGGTCTCATAAGGAATTTTGATATAAATGTCCGGAATGCTGAGGACGGAGCCTTTGCCAAGAACCCGAATCCGGGGATAAACTTCACGAAGTAATTGTTTCGGATTAAGTTTGATGTAATGATCCCTTCCAAGCACGGGATCATAGATTTTCCTGAATAGCACCGTATTGCGTTTGGCTTTGGTAACCCAGTCAAACTTCTCATCCATCAGCCATTTCAGGAACTTCTTGCAAAGAAACCATCGATCCATAGCAACCCACAGCCTGGCATTGTTCACCTGACGCACCTCTAAGAGCATTTGTTTCGCAAGATCAAGCTTGGTTTGTTTTTCATTCTCCTGACTGGCTTTGACCCAAAAGCGCCACAGCATGGGATATTCAAGGCCATTCTTTAAGACAGCTAGGGTTGACACAAGATTAATGCACCACACATGGCGCTTATCCGAACTGTCAAAGAGCCAACAAAGAAAGGGGATCTTTTTGCCGTGAGGATGTTCAACTTTGGTATCGTCTAAGGCGATGATATCTCCATCAGTCAATCTAGTATCCGCATTTTCCTGTAATCGAGCAAGCCTGCCCAAAGAGAACCTGAGCCACAGAAAAGGCTTAGAAAGGAACCGGCTAAAAGCACTTTGGGAGATGATTTTTCTAGAAAGTAGTTCTCGTAAAAAGGGTGCTTCGGTTGAAAACTTAGCATTTTGGTTGGCTGAATCGACATGATGGATCAGACCGCAGATGTACGCAAATGCTAGAAGCCACGTTGGAGTTCCAGAATGCTTACGTATTCCGGATTGAGAAAAGAGCAGAGAGAGATCAAACAAATCCCAGATTGTTTTGAGTACCGGAATTCCAGCACCTTGACCATGATCCTTTTTTTCGAAAGACGGTTTACAAAGGTTTTTCATAAAATCACCCGAATCGCTAGAGTAATGACAAAATGCCATCCTTCGCGATTATGGGGGCTTTTTGGAAAAGTCAAGTCTTTCTTGGAGAATTTTAAAATATTTCTCTTGGAGTTATTAATCACCTATATATTTCCATCAACTGCATAACTCCTGTTGAAGATTTAATACAGGATTTATCAAGAGATCAATAGCTATATTCACATCTGGAATATTATAGTAGTGTGACACGTCTTGACCCGTACTATGCAAAATGAGCTCACTTTAAGCAAGTGAGCTCATTAAGAATTGAAAATAAGGTCAATTTATATTGTTCTTAAATACTGTTCCTACAACGACGCCGAAAAGCAGCATTGAAGTACTCATCTCTATTAAATGAGCTATTCTGACAGCATCGGGAAATAACACATTTGGTATAATGAGCCCTATTGCAGTACCCAGGTATACTAAGCAAATGCTGATAATAAATGACTTCTTGTCTTGTGGGATTATGAGCAATAAAGGGATTGCCGCCAAGCCAAATAATGCTCCCCTGATTATTTGAAAAGGAAATATGATCGGATTCTCCTCCCAATTGTGTGCCATTTGAGCCAAGAAACCTAGTTTCTCCGCTGAACCGGAATAAAACAGTCTTAGCTCTTCAAACTGCCACGCTACATAATAGCCAAACAACATATAAACACAGAGATAAATCATGCTGATAATGACTATCTTTACTATGGTCTTTTTCACATCGATTTTAAATCTGATTAAAGCTTTTGCGTGTTTATTTCGGAAGAATCTCACGGCCAAAGGAGCAGTCACCAGCAACGAGGGTAAACCAGCCAGCATAATGAACATAACATCTAACCTGGAAAGAGCATCGAATGAGCTGCCAAAAAATAAGGTTTCTATTTGCGTCATAAAATACTGGACAAAAAATATAATCCCTAAAATTGCAGCAATCAGCTTTTTGCCGGACTAACTTGCGTGAATTATCACGAAGTACATGGTAACGCAGGTCCAGGCACTACTTATCAAAATAAACACCAGGCCGGTCGGGTCACTGGAAGCAGTCAATTCTTTGAACGCTTGAGAGAATGGCAAGGCGGCATTGGCTGCTATAAATAAAATGGTGTAGATAATTGATAAAAGTAATAGCTTTAGGATGGTCTTAATCATAGTCTGACCTCCTTCCTTTATCATTTTACCTATAAAGAAGCAATCTTTCCTAGTTACCTTTCATAGAATTAATATTTGATATTGCGGACACAAATTCCTGTCCATCAGCAAAGTTCAAAAACAAATAAAACAGCCTGAAGGAGCAAGTCCCTCAGGCCGTTTAAACGAGTCGAAAATATATTTACTTTATCTGCAATTAGCGTATTCGTTCAGGAGAATCTTAGTCCCACTTTTGGTCTGCTAAACGCTTATAGGAGTTATAGCGGACCTTAGCATACCTTTCAGCACCTGCGAAGAGTTCTTCGGCAGTTTCCGGGAAGGTATTCATCAGGGAGGTGTAACGTACTTCGCCCATGATGAAGTCACGGAAGGAAGCGGTTGGCTCTTTGGAGTCGAGGCTGAACGGATTCTTGCCTTGATCCTCGAGCTCTGGGTTGAAGCGATAGAGGTGCCAGTAACCGGCTTCTACAGCTTTCTTAGCTTCCTGAACACTCTTCGCCATACCGGCTTTGAGGCCATGGTTGATGCAAGGAGAGTAAGCGATGATCAAGGAAGGTCCTTTGTATGCTTCGGCTTCTTTCATAGCTTTGATGGTTTGAGCCATGTTGGAACCGAGGGCAACTTGAGCAACATAGACATAGCCATAGCTCATTGCCATCATACCCAGGTCTTTCTTGCGGATCTTCTTACCTGCAGCAGCGAATTTCGCAACAGCAGCACGTGGGGTGGATTTGGAAGATTGACCACCGGTGTTGGAATATACTTCAGTATCGAGAACCAGGATGTTGACATCATCGCCGGAAGCCAGGACATGGTCTAAGCCGCCGTAACCGATATCATAAGCCCAACCGTCTCCACCGACAATCCATTGGGATTTCTTAACGAGATGATCTTTTCTGGAGAGGATCTCTTTAAGAACGGTGCTGTCGCAATTATAACCCTCAAGAAGGGCACGGATTTTAGCAGCAGCTGCTTTGGAACCAGCAGCATCGTCCATACCTTGGAGCCACTCTTGGAAAGCTTCTTTCAGTTCTGCACTGATTTCTGTTTCCAGGGCTTCTTTCACCAACAGAGCGAGCTTCTCGCGTTGTTGGCGAACGCCCAGGTACATACCATAACCGAACTCAGCATTATCTTCGAAGAGGGAGTTAGCCCAAGATGGTCCTTGTCCCTTAGCATTGACGGTATAAGGTACGGAAGGAGCACTACCGCCCCAAATGGAGGAGCAACCGGTAGCATTGGCAATCATCATACGATCGCCGTAAAGTTGGGTGAGGAGTTTAACATAAGCAGTTTCTCCGCAACCTGGGCAGGCGCCGTTGAACTCGAACAATGGCTGCGCGAATTGGCTGCCTTTAACGGTTGTGATGTCAAAACGGCTGCTCTTATCTGTAATGGTCATTGCGTATTCCCAGTTTGCTGTTTGTTGAGCGGTTTGCTCAGCAGCATCCTTCATAGCAAGAGCTTTTTCTTTAGATGGGCAGACTTCGTAGCAGTTACCGCAGCCTGTGCAATCCAGTGCGCTGACTTGGATACGGAATTGGAGACCTTCAGCCTCTTTACCGATGGCTTTCTTGGTTGCGAAGTTTGCAGGTGCATTAGCTACTTCCTGCTCGTCAAGTAAGAACGGACGAATTGCAGCATGGGGGCAAACATAGGAGCATTGGTTACATTGAATACATTTGTCCAGATCCCACTCCGGTACAGATACGGCAATACCGCGTTTTTCGTAAGCAGTGGTGCCAACAGGTACAGTTCCGTCTTCACGGCCGTTGAATGCGCTGACAGGGAGGCTATCGCCTTCTTGAGCGTTCATAACGTTTTGGATGTTCTTGACATAAGCCGGGATATCAGCAGTTGCTGCAGCTTCAGCTTGAGCATCAACAGCATCAGCCCAGGATGCAGGAACTTCGATCTTAACCAAGGAACCTACACCGCGGTCAATCGCAGCATTGTTCATGTCAACAATGTTTTGACCTTTTTTACCATAGGCCTTGATTACGGAATCTTTCAGATAACCGATAGCTTCATCAACAGGAATTACGTTAGCAAGTTTGAAGAAAGCTGCTTGCATGATCATGTTGATGCGGGAACCCAAACCGATTTCACGTCCGATGGAAACGGCATCGATTGTGTAGAAGTTAATATTGTTGTTCGCAATGAACTTCTTCATGGAAGCAGGAAGCTTTGCGTCGAGTTCTTCAGGTTTCCATTGGCAGTTCAAAACGAAGGTTCCGTTTTTCTTCAGACCTTTAGTCAGGTCATATTGACCAACATAAGATTGGTTATGACAAGCAACATAGTTCGCACCGGTTACATAGTAAGGGGATTTGATCGGCTTTTTACCAAAACGAATGTGAGAAATGGTGATACCACCGGACTTCTTGGAGTCGTATTGGAAGTAAGCTTGGGCATATTGCTTGGTGTGGTCACCAATGATCTTGATCGCTTGTTTATTGGCACCGACAGTACCGTCAGAACCCAGACCCCAGAACTTACAAGCGATTGTGCCCTCAGGAGCAGTATCGATGATTTCGTCTTCTGTCAGGGATTTGAAGGTTACATCGTCTACGATACCGATAGTGAAACCGTCTTTAGGTTGAGCTGCAGCCAGGTTTTTATAGACAGCCAGGATTTGGGAAGGAGTGGTGTCCTTGGAACCTAAGCCATAACGTCCGCCAATGATAACCGGCTTAACTTCGGAGTTGTAGAAAATATCTTTAACATCAAGTAAGAGTGGTTCGCCGTTAGCACCAGGCTCTTTAGTACGCTCAAGAACTGCGATGGATTTAACAGTCTTAGGCAGTACATTGAAGAAGTATTTTGCTGAGAATGGACGGAAGAGGTGAACTTTCACGACGCCGACTTTCTCACCTTTAGCAACTAAGTAATCAATGGTTTCTTCAATGGTGTCACAGACGGAACCCATAGCGATAATAACGCGCTCAGCATCTTCCGCACCATAGTATTGGAAAGGATGGTATTCGCGTCCGGTAATTTTCTTGTATTCTTGCATGTAATGCTCAACCATGTCAGGAATGACATCGTAGAAGCGGTTTGATGCTTCACGGCCTTGGAAGTAAACATCCGGGTTTTGAGCAGTACCGCGAAGTTCAGGATGCTCAGGGTTTAATGCACGCTCACGGAATGCTTGAACAGCATCGAGATCAAGAAGTTTTGCAACATCTTGATAATCGGTGACTTCGATTTTTTGAATTTCGTGAGATGTACGGAAGCCGTCAAAGAAGTGTACAAACGGTACACGAGCTTTAATAGAAGCCAAGTGAGCAATGAAACCTAAGTCCAATGCTTCTTGTACGTTATGTGAAGAAAGTTGAGCAAAACCGGTAGCCCGTACAGACATAACGTCCTGATGGTCACCAAAAATTGATAATGCATGTGTTGCCAAAGCACGAGCACTGACGTGGAATACGCAAGGCAGAAGCTCTCCGGCAATTTTATACATGTTAGGAATCATTAAGAGTAAACCTTGAGAAGCAGTATAAGTAGTGGTTAACGCACCAGCTTGGAGAGACCCATGAACCGCACCGGCCGCACCAGCCTCGGATTGCATCTCAACAACCTTTACACTTTGACCGAAAACATTCTTTTTGTCGTGGGCAGCCCATTCATCAACCAATTCAGCCATTGTTGAAGAGGGAGTGATTGGGAAGATGGTTGCTACTTCTGTAAACGCATACGACGCGTGTGCAGCAGCCTCATTTCCATCCATGGTCTTCATTTTTGCCATTTGGTACATCCTCCTAAATGTGATTAATTTAATTATAGGGTCTTTGAAGAATATTTTTCATTTCTCTTTTCTTCTTTTGCCCCTAAATTCAAAAGTAACAGATTTTGAAATTTTCGCACAATAAAAATATTGAATTTTCGTAAAAATTGCACAAAAATACATCGAGGGAACTATCTCGTCCATTTTATCGAGATGTTCCCCATAGCAGTTTAAGTATACGTTTGCTTGTTTCGTTAGTCAAGACAAAATTAAATTTCCAGTCGATTGCTTAATCTTCTCTTAACAATGCACACCTTTTATGTAGAAAAAAGCAGACAGCCGTTGCCCTCAATAAATCATATCCCTAAAATCTGCAAGCCAGTTAAAGCCAATACACCTGGAAAGCCAAGAATTCCTACAATTAAAATTGTAAAGAAATTAATCGGTATATTGAAACCCACGACGCTCAGGATCAAGTCAAAGAGCCACAGACCAACGACTCCACCTAACGTATGAATCAAAATCTTCAATATTACATTCGGCTTTCCCAAACTGGATTTAACTACTAAAGCAATTAATACTATAAATAAGCCTAAAAAAATAAAGGTCACGGATATCTTCCTCCTTTGCCCAATCCTTGAACCAGTCCACTACTAGTCCAAAATATGCACGAAATGGACAAAGAAGAACATCCATGACCTTTTCTTATTAAATTTGGCGTCGGCCCTCTAAAGCACGAGCAATTGTTATCTCATCGGCATATTCCAGATCTCCACCGACCGGCAGGCCGTGAGCTATCCGGGTAACCTTTATTCCTAATGGTTTAAGCAGCTTCGACAAATACATGGAAGTGGCTTCTCCTTCAACTGTAGGATTCATCGCCATGACAACTTCCTTTACTTCCCCCAACCGAGGTAAAAGCTTAGAAACAGTCAACTGCTCCGGGCCGATCCCTTCCAGAGGAGAAATTACACCATGCAGAACATGGTAAAGGCCTTTGTATTCCCTCGTCTTCTCAAGTGCTGACACATCCCTTGGCTGCTCAACGATACAGAGCAGGGAGCGATCCCTTTTTTCGCTTTGGCATATTGGGCAGGGATCTTGGTCTGTGTAGTTGCTGCAGACAGAGCATTGTTTAATGTTTTGCTGTGCTTTCATTATCACATCGGCCAGATTTTCTGCAACTTGAGGCTGCTGCAGCAGATAAAAGGCCAGTCTGCCGGCAGTTTTCGGCCCAATTCCTGGTAAGCGGGCCAAGCCCGAGACCAGATCTGCAAGAGGTTGTGGATAATTCAAAAAATCCATAACGTCTTACTTAAAATAAACCGGGGATTTTCAATCCATTCGTCAATTTGCCCATTTCCGTAGAAACGAGCTCCTCAACTTTTCTTAATCCCTCGTTTACAGCAGCCTTGACCATATCCTCAAGCATTTCCACATCATCCGGGTCAACTGCCTCCGGCTTGATCTTTAATTCCAGGATCTCATTTTTGCCATTAACAACGACCTGAACAGCACCGCCTCCGACTGAAGCATCCACAGTGCGACTCTTCAATTCTTCCTGAGCTTTGGCCATGTCTTCCTGAAGCTTCTGAGCCTGTTTCAACATATTGCCCATATTGCCCATTCCGCCTTTAAATGCCATTAAAATACACTCCTTATCCTAATTGATTTCTGTGTTAAATGTTTATCTTTAATAATTAATTTAAACCAATTTGAGTAAGTATCTTACTCCTTAACCACTATGAGGTCAGCCCCAAAAAAGTCAGCTGCTTTTTTAACCACAGGGTTATCTGCAAGCTCCGAAGATGAACCGGACTTTGTCAGCTCATTTTCCAGAACATTTTTAAGAACCACAGCCTCGCCGAAAATAGTCTTTAAGACGGCTTCAATCGTTTCTTTGTTTTCAGCTTGATTAACCTTGTCCCGATGAAAGGATAGTCCTTCCTTAAAGACGAGAACCAGAACATTTCCCTGAAGTTCTTGCGGTTTTCCTTCCATTAAAAAGGCATGTGTTGATTTCTTAAGTTTCCTTACCTGATCCAGAACCTCTGACCAGCGGTTTGCGATCTGCATAATCGTCAGACTACCGGCTGATGGTGTTGGCTTTACCGATTGAACTGGCTGTGTTGAGTGAGCTGACTGTGTTGATCGTGCCGCTTGAGAAGTTGAGCCCTCTCTGTCTGAGCCAAGTAGCAGAGCGCTATCCCTTGTCTGCTTGGGATTTACTGAGTATTCCCCTTTTGCTTCCGTTTGGCCTACCGGTTCTTTGAGCACTCTGCCAGAAGTTTGCCCGGCAGCAATCTTCTGGATTTCCTGCTCCAGCTCATTCAAACGGCGCGTTACCTCGGCTGATCCCTGGCCAATCCCTCTTTGTGAATCGTATATAACCTGCACCAGGAGTAGCTCAGCAGCTAAACGTGCGTTCGTAGCATATTTTAACTGACTTTCTCCCTGAAGTAAAATTCCAATCCAGAGAAGCAAGGTTTTTAAGCCAAGAGCCTCACATTGCTGGCTCAAGCGTTCTCTTAAATGGGGTGCTATATATGGATATTGCCCTGTTGAAGTATATATCAAGGCTTGTCTCAGATATTCAAGAAGCTCCCTGATGATTTGCCTGGGATCTCTTCCCTGGTTGATCCCCTCAGCCAAAAGTTGAAGTGTTTCAGCATATTTCTGTTCAACCAGCTGATCCACAAGCTTCGAGCTGAAATCCTCTCCTACCATACCTAATACTTGATAAACCTGCTCCACTCCCAACTCTCCATCCAGGAGCAAGCATTGATCAAGAATACTTAACGCATCCCGAAGGCCGCCTTCGGACTTTTGAGCAATAATTGTTAACGCCTCAGTCTGAACCTTGCGGCCAATCTTTTGGCATACCTTCTCCAGGTGATTTTGAATTTGTTCCAGGGGAATACGGTGAAATTCGAAGCGCTGCACCCGGGAAAGAATCGTCAGCGGAATTTTATGAACCTCTGTGGTCGCCAGAATAAAGACTACCCGTTCCGGCGGTTCTTCAAGAGTCTTCAGCAAGGCATTAAAGGCTTCGGTGGTCAACATGTGCACTTCATCAATAATGTAGACCTTATATTTAGTTTCCCCTGCACTTAAACGAACCTTTTCTCTTAAATCCCGAATCTCATCAATTCCGCGATTGGAAGCCGCATCAATCTCCAAAACCTCCATGGCATTTCCTTGATCGATACTCAGACAGGCAGAGCACTGATTGCACGGCTCAACCCCGTCACGCTCCTGGCAATTCAAAGCTTTGGCCAGAACCTTTGCAGTCGAGGTTTTTCCTGTACCCCTTGGGCCGCTGAATAAGTACGCATGTGCCACTTTTTGCAGTAAAATGGCATTGGTCAAGGTTTTGGTAATATGCTCTTGCCCAACCATATCTTTAAAATTTTTTGGTCGCCATTCGCGGTATAACGCCAAGTAAGCCATTCGCGCTTCCCACCTCGTATAATCAAGATAAAACCATACATAAATGATGAGCAAATCCTTGAGTAATAACCAGGTACACATTAAGAATAGCAGATAATGAAAAAAGATGGTACCAAACCACCTTTTATATTTAAAATTTAAGGCCATGCACATCGCCAAGTAAGTTAAGCGACTCCAGGATCAATTGTGTTGATGCCCAGGTAACCTTACATCACACAGAACGAGCTCCTTAGTGCTGCTTCCGTCAGGACCTGACACGATTCGAAGTGCTCTGTTGCATAAGACCCGGACATCAACACAATTACCCGGCCAGCACGGCCAAATCAATTATAACAAAATAAAAAGCCTAAGTCGAATCGAAACAAATCAAACTTGGCTACACAATGATCTTGTGGCGGAGAGAGAGGGATTCGAACCCTCGACACAGGTTGCCCCATGTACTCGCTTTCCAGGCGAGCGCCTTCGACCAACTCAGCCATCTCTCCGTATTCGTCTCAAAAGACGTTATCAAATTAAGTGACGAAGCTTATTATAAGCTAACAGATACAGCATGTCAATAAAAGACCAATAAATATTATTACCATTATTGGCAAAATCACTAGAAATCAAAAATATAATGTTATTTTTGTTCGGTTTTCGGTCTATTTACCAGAAGCTAAGTTGCTTACACGCTGCAATCCGCTGATATTGGTTTAATAAGTCGTCAAGCTGCTGACTCATTCTGACTACCTCTTCATCAACCAGGCTTCGTTGTAACCCATACTTATTAAGTCTCTTTCTCAGAGCTTCTATTTTCTTTAATAGTCTTTTTTCCACGCTTATTCCCCCTGAATCATCCTTATATATGACATTCTAAGGGCTTCAGCGTGAAAAAACAACGAAGATTAATCCAGAAAAAGGTAAACGTGTGTCGAAAAGGTATGCGTGTTTATACCTGTATAGATAAATCGTTTTTAATTCAATTCTTTATACGTCACTTAACCATTATTGTTGTTCAAAGCTCAATTTATAAGCCATTCTTCAGCCTTTACCTGATTGTCAAATACCCTAAAACTATTTCCCTTATTGGATTCAGCCATAAGCTCTTTAAATTTGCCTTTTATTTTCTCTATATCGCTGATCACTACTACTGCTTTAATACGATAATTCGCAAATTTTTGCAGCACACCGCCAGCCAACCCTGTGCTAAGTCTGAAAAAATCATCGGATAACGCTTCTGAACCAATCATGACACGTTTTATGTCATTTTCTATGCATGCAGCAACTAAATCCATGGCATCCTGCTCAGTACGAATGGGACTCTCCGAGCAAGTGTATTTGATATAGGTCTTATCCCCTCTTGAGATTACTGCATAATTCATTATCTTGTCCTCCTCCTTTTGGCCACAAATCTCCCGGCGTAATTGACTGACCCACTCCAATTCGTTTTCATATGAAGACACGATATTCTTATCAATCATGTCCCAGATCAGCTTCTCCCTTGGTGTTCTCTCAGGTGAAAAGCTCCCCCGACGTCTTTTTTCCTGGTGAGAGAGAATTTGCATTTTTATTTCGTATTCATAACGGGAGAGTAGATCATTTAATTCCTCAGCACTTAATTGGTCTGCCCAGGCAAGTTGAACTAGAAAGGGCTTTTTAAATTCCAACGGATCCGGTGAAGAAAGCACCCACTCCTTTAATTTGACCAACCCTTCTTCTGTTATTGTATAAATCTTTTTGGAAGGGGAGCTTTCCTGATGCTGCACTTCATTAATGACAAATCCTTCTTCGAGAAGCTCCACCAATGACTTATAGATCTGATTATTATTTCCTGACCAAGGCATAAATGAAGAACTTTGAATTATCTTCTTTAAATCATAGCCGGTTAATGGTTTATAGCTTAAAATTCCCAGGATTGCATAACTGATAGACATTTTATTCACTCCTTACTTCATATCATATGTTAATAATAACATATGATATGAAGTAAGGAAAGCTTTATAGCTATGATATTTTCTTAGATTAGGGGGATAAAAGCACTAAATGCCATTAAAAACGGCTGCTAACTAATCAGTTAGCAGCCTACCACGTCTGGGCGGGAAAATGCTCCCAAAGGTCGCATTTTCTGTTTCCTCCCGTTCGAATCCCACTCTCTCTGTATATAGAAAAAACTTCATCTGCATCGATGAAGTTTCATTTTCTCTGTGGCGGAGAGAGTGGGATTCGAACCCACGAGACCCTTGCGAGCCTACTCGATTTCGAGTCGAGCGCCTTCGACCAGCTCAGCCATCTCTCCAAAAAGAACTATGATAAAATTTTAAGTTAAACTCAAATTAATCTGTTGTAACAAATCAGCGCAGCCTTTTGAAGAACTCTTTTAAAAGCTGGGATGCTTCCTCTTCCATCACCCCGGCAACTACCTCAACCCGGTGATTCCAGCGGTTCACATCAAGGACATTCATTACAGAGCCAACTGCTCCACCCTTCAGGTCAGCCGCAGCATAGACTAAAGTTTTCAGGCGTGACTGAACTAAAGCCCCGGCACACATTGGACAAGGCTCAAGGGTCACATAAAGTGTGGCATCAGAAAGCCGCCAGGCACCTAAGGTCTGAGTTGCTCTCTGAACAGCCAGAACTTCAGCATGTGCTGTAGGATCCTGCCTTAATTCTTTTTCATTATGGGCTTTAGCAATAACCTGATCCCCTTGAACAACAACAGCTCCAATTGGAACTTCTCCTTGTTCAAAAGCAATCCGTGCCTCTTCTAAGGCGATACGCATCCAATCTTGATGACTCATAGTACCTCAATAAAATGGTGGCCCCAGGAGGACTCGAACCCCCGCAAGACAGGGTTTAGGAAACCCCCGCTCTATCCACCTGAGCTATGAGGCCAAAATGGTGCGCTTGAAGGGATTCGAACCCCTGGCCTTCTGATTCGTAGTCAGACGCTCTATCCAGCTGAGCTACAAGCGCGCTTATAGAAAACTCGGCTTAACGCCGAGAAAAATAACGAGATGTTTATTCTGAATTAAAAGATGGTGGGATTCGCTCCGCTCGCATACGCTCGCTATCACGCCTGGTCGGGAAAATGCTCCCAAAGGTCGCATTTTCTTTTCCTCCCGTTCGAATCCCCTCTTAACATTTATATCTGAATGCTAAATCATTGCTACATTTAAACTAATCTAATGGCGGAGGGGGTGGGATTCGAACCCACGGCCCCTTGCGGAGTCGCCGGTTTTCAAGACCGGTTCCTTAAACCACTCGGACACCCCTCCATTAACGTCACGAATGATAGTATAGCACAAATTTATTTTTCTGTAAATGACAAGCATTAGCCTAACTTGAGGAAAATTATTCCTTTTAAACTCAATCATTATTGATATATTACCGCAGACTGCTCATCAATTTTTGGCTATATAATCAACCGATATACTCTACACCCATATATGGCTGCAGAGCCTTTGGCACTCTTACACGTCCATCTTGCTCCTGATAGTTCTCCAGGATTGCCGAAACAGTGCGTCCGATTGCCAGACCGCTGCCATTCAGAGTATGAAGGTATTCCGGCTTCGCTTTAGGAGCACGGCGGAAACGAATATTCGCACGGCGAGCCTGGAAATCTTCAAAATTACTACATGAAGAAATTTCGCGGTATGTATTGAAGCTGGGCAGCCAAACCTCCAGGTCATAGGTCTTGGCTGCAGAAAATCCTAAATCACCGGTGGAAAGAGCCATGACCCGGTAGGGCAACTCAAGCTCCTGAAGAATTGCTTCTGCATCCTTGGTGAGTGCTTCCAGCTCTTCATAAGAGTTCTCAGGTAAAGTAAACTTGACCAGCTCAACTTTATTAAATTGATGCTGGCGGATCAGACCCCGGGTATCGCGGCCGGCTGACCCGGCCTCGGCACGGAAGCAGGCACTGAAAGCACAGTGATGAATCGGGAGCTTCTCTGCTTTAAGAATTTCTTCACGATAAAGATTGGTAACCGGAACCTCAGCCGTGGGAATCAAGAAATAATCGGTTCCGGCAACTTTGAAGGCATCTTCCTCAAATTTAGGCAATTGACCTGTGCCCACCATGGAATTCCGATGAACCATATAAGGCGGGAGGATCTCAACATATCCTTTGCTGGTATGCCGATCCAGCATGAAGGAGATCAAAGCTCTTTCCAGTTTGGCTCCTAACCCTTTATAGAAGGTAAAACGAGCACCTGTCACTTTTCCGGCCCGGGCAAAATCCAGGATATCCAGTTTTTCCCCAATTTCATAATGCGCTACAGGCTGAAAATCAAAAGAACGCGGCGTTCCCCAAGCTCTTGCTTCCTTGTTGTCAGACTCATCTGTTCCAACAGGTACGGATTCATGAGGGATATTGGGAATCTCATAGAGAACCGCTTCCATCTGACTTTCAATATCCGTCAGTTGATCCTCTAAAACTTTTATTTGCTGACCAACTTCCCGCATTTCTAAAATTAAAGCCTCAGCATCTTCTCCGCTTTTCTTGCGACGGCCTACTTCTTCGGAAACACTATTTCTCTGTGCTTTTAGATTCTCCACATTAAAGAGAATCTTTCGACGTTCTTCTTCTTGACTGAGAAATCCGTCCAAACTCAGAGTTGAGTTTCTTTTTTTCAGGGCTTCCTTTACAACTTCCGGGTTAGAACGCACAAACTTGAGATCCAGCATTTGAAATCCTCCATATCTGGCCTTTACTTGGACTTTTGCTCGTCCACAATGTCCAGAAAATATTGATGAACCCTATGATCAGGGGTTAATTCAGGATGAAAGGCACTGGCCAACATATTTCCTTGACGTACAAAAACTATTTTACCATCATATTCGGCTAAAATCCCTACATTAGGAGCAACCTCCTGAATATAGGGAGCTCGAATAAATACTGCCCGAACAGGTGCGGAACCCAAAGCAGGAATATTCAAATCGGTTTCAAAGCTGGCGATCTGACGGCCAAAAGCATTTCTGCGGACCACAGTATCCATTAACCCTAGACGGTATTGCTCGCTTTCATCGATTTGCTTGCTCAATAAAATCATCCCCGCACAGGTCCCAAAGATCGGAAAGTTCTGAGCAGACAATTCCTTAATTCTATCTC
>Ga0366757_1041_pt1 | contig 15879 bp, 14 predicted proteins | sample TotcelHN113001K6_FD_207061 | JGI IMG/M metagenome (GOLD analysis project Ga0366757, IMG submission 207061) | Enriched cells from coal bed in the Powder River Basin, Montana, United States - Total cells N11 rep1 HSBNCT.N11.300.1.K6 ... | reverse complement strand
AAAACGGCAAACTCATGTGCATGAATTTTTAGGAAGCACCAGACTCGCAGAACTGAATGAAGATCCGCACAATCATCGTTTTGCCGGAGTTTCAGATGAAGCTATACCGATGGGATGTAGTCACGTCCACAATATCTTCACAAATACAGATTTTTTTGAAGACCACTTTCACGAAATTTGCATTCAATCAGGTCCTGCAATTTGTGTAAGTGATGAAAAGCATGTGCATTTTGTCTGGGGAATCACCACTGAAGAGGATGAACATGTTCATAAATTTGTTTTTGCTACGCTGATTGAAAACCCCATCGGATAACCTAACGTGTATTGTAAAAAAGCCGCCATAGGGGAGGCTTTTTTTACTACAGACCAGACTGACTGACAGGGTGTCTTTCTCTCCTCTTTTGGTTAATACTAAGACATCATAGCAAACTCGATCATTACAGGAGGTAGAATGGCGCCAATGGAATTATTTTTTATTGTATTAGTTCTCCTGGGATTGATCGGTCTTTCCATTATCTTAAATAGGTTCATTCCCTTTGTTCCTGTACCATTGATTCAAATTGCATTAGGCGTTATTGTAGCCTATCTCCCTTCAGGGATTCATCTGCCTTTAAACCCCGAATTGTTTTTCGTATTATTTATTGCTCCCCTTTTATTTAATGATGGAAAACGGATGCCAAGAGAACAATTATGGAACTTACGGCTGCCGATTATTTTGCTGGCACTGGGATTGGTATTCGTTACAGTATTTATTATGGGATATGTAATTCATTGGATGATTCCATCTATTCCATTACCGGCGGCTTTTGCATTAGCAGCTATTTTATCTCCTACAGACGCTGTTGCTGTTGGGGCCTTAGCAGGACGAAGCTCTCTACCAAGAAGCTTAATGCATCTTCTTGAAGGAGAAGCCCTTATGAATGATGCTTCCGGTCTGGTTGCTTTTAAGTTTGCAATTGCAGCCACTGTTACCGGTTATTTTTCTTTGCCACAAGCAGCAAGCAGCTTCGGGGTGATAGCTATCGGCGGACTATTAAGCGGAGTAGTGCTTTCTTTCGTTATGATACGGCTACGCCTGCTCATTCGCCGTTTAGGAATGGAAGATGTCACTATACATATGTTAATCCAGATTCTGACTCCCTTTATCCTTTATTTGTTTGCAGAAGAAATTGGCGTATCAGGAATCTTAGCAGTTGTATCAGGGGGCATCCTTCATGCAATTGAGCGTGACCATTCAGAATCAGTAATGGCAAAACTACAAGTAGTTTCAACAAGTACCTGGTCGGTAATTTTGTTTATTCTGAATGGAATTGTATTTCTAATTCTCGGGCTGCAGATCCCTGATGTTACAACCGTAATATTTCGTGATGCTGCAATCAGCAATGAGCAGGTTATTGCTTACATCATTGCAATTTCGCTTAGTTTACTATTGCTTCGCTTTGTATGGAACTATTTATTTTTAAAAGAGAAGTGGATATCTGAAGAAGAAACTCTGTCTTCGAACCACATGAATTCAGTTATTTTAATTTCTTTATCCGGAGTCCGCGGCGCAGTTACACTGGCCGGTGCGTTTTCTATTCCCTATGTTTTACAAGACGGAAGTTCATTTCCTGAGCGGGCATTACTTATTTTCCTTGCGTCCGGTGTCATTCTTTTCACCCTCATTGCAGCAAGTATTCTATTACCCGTCCTGGCAGCAAAGAGTATCCAGTCCGGTGAACCTGATCAAGCAGCGGCAGAACACGCAGCTCGCCGAAAAGTTATCGTCTCTGTCATTAAAGTTTTAAAGGAAGAAATGAATTATGAAAACAAGACAGCAACACTGTCTGTTATCTCCCGCTATGAAAAGCTCATACAAATACCGCTAAGGAACGATAACGCAACAGAACTCAAACCCCGCGGACCGGAAACAGGTCTTCGTATGATCGGTCTTCGCGCCGAACAGGCCGAGACGGAACATCTGCTGGAAACCGGACAAATCTCTCAGGATACGGCATATCGTCTTCAAAAGCATATCAATGCTGTGGAAGCAGCCTTATCTAATCAATTTAGATTTAAATTTTTACTTTTTATCACTTTAGTAAAACGTTACACTTCCCGATTGATTTTACATAAGAGAAAGTCATGGCAATCGGAAATTCAAGAGCTCAGATTTGCTAGAATGCGAACATCGAAAGCTGCAATTGCGGCTATTAGAGAACACATTAGCGAGGAAACCAAACAGGCTTCGCTCGATCTTATTGCCGGTTATTATAAGTCAATTGAGCGCTTAAGTTTGCAGGCCCAGCATCCGCAGAAAAAAGAACTGCTTACTAAGCAAAAAAAAGAACTCCAGTTAAAAGCCGTTCAAGTTGAGCGTAATGAAGTGCAAGCGCTTTTTGAAAGCGGTGAAATCAGTCGTGATATTGCAAATAATCTGCGCAGATCTATCAATTACTTTGAAGCAACGATTTTAGAAGATGAAATAGACAACTAAGCATCAATTAAAAGCGGCCTAAATCAGCGAACATAAGTAGCGCTTATTCTAGACCGGCAGTACCTTTTACTCTTTAATGTTGTAGTGACGCTTCTTACGAACCAGCGTCGATAGATCAATTCCCAAATGGGCAGCAGTGTTGCGCATTGAGCCAAATTCAACTAACGCCTTGCGAATGACTTGGTTCTCTACTTCCGTAATTATATTCTTAAGATTGAAGGAATCAAAGTAATCGGGAGTTTCAATAAACAGCGCCTTACCGGTTACTCTGGTAATATAGCTTGGTATACATTTTTCATCGATTATATCTTCTTCTGCTATAATCACCATATTTTCTACAACATTGCGTAGTTCCCGTACGTTTCCGGGCCAGTTATACCGGGTAAGGATGTCCACTACTTGAGGAGATAATTTCTTGGACAAATTAAATTTTCTGTTCTTTTTTTCAACAAAGTGAAATAGCAGCGGCACCAAATCATCCCTCCGTTCCCGGAGCGGCGGAATGTGCATGGGTATGACGTTTAGGCGGTAATACAAATCACTGCGGAATTTACCTTCTTCCATCAGTATCGACAGATTGGTATTGGTAGCAGCAATAATGCGGGATCTCATTTCGACGATTTTTGTACCGCCTAGGCGGAAGGTCTTATTTGTTTGTAAAACATCAAGTAATTTAACCTGTAACGAAAGAGGCATTTCCCCAATCTCATCCAGAAAGAGTGTGCCGTTGTTGGCTAATTCAAAAAGGCCGATTTTCCCCTTGCGGGAAGCTCCCGTAAAAGCACCTGCTTCATAACCAAACAATTCAGATTCGAGCAGCGTTTCCGGTATGGCACTGCAATTGATTTGGACAAAGGGTCGTTCAGCAGAGCCTACCCCGCAATCATGAATATAACGAGCTAGCATATCTTTACCAACGCCCGACTCCCCTTGGATGAGTACGGGCGAAGAGATATTAGCGACACGGGCTCCTAACTTCATTAATTTTTCCATTACCGGACTGAAAACAAGCATTTTGTTGTTTTGGAGATTGGCTTGGGTAGCTTGCCAAAGTTGGCGCCGGTATTCTTCATTAAGATTCTTAGTGGTTTTCAACTGCTCTCTAATTCTAACAAGCTCGGTTATGTCCCTAACATTGGAAAGGACGCGAATCAGGTTGCCCGTGTCATCAAAGACAGGAGTACTTGTCACTAGTGCTGATACGCCATGATAATAATCAATAATTTTAGTTTTTGCTGTTTTCATTCGGACAACTTCGTGAGAACAGGCGTCAGGAATTTCGCCTGAACTTACCAAGTCGGCGATATTGCGTCCAATAATTCGCTCCCGGTTAAGGCCGGATATACGCAAATAAGATTGATTGCAGTACAGCACTACTCCGTTCTTATCGGTCATAAACAAACCATCGTAGGAGGAGTCAACAAGATTCCAAAGCAGTTTATTCTCTTTTTTAAATTCCTGAACATCCACAATAGCTCACCTCGTTCCAGGTGTAGGCACTTTTGCTCATATTCACAGCACTTTTGCATACAAAATCTAGGCAAAAGCTCTGCTTAAGGCCAAATAAACACTGCTGATTGGGCATTTGGGGGGCCTGTCAGCGCGAAGAGGCAGTGGCATGAAACTTGCAGTATTAATTGGTAATCCTTTATTTCTGTGTTTCGCTGCTTGCTCCTTATAAGAGTAAGAGAGCGGTAGATAGAAAGGTACCAGGACCTTGCGGTGGCCGCCAAGTTGGGGTATTGGGTTTGCCGATAATAGCGGACGCAGATATAAGGGAGAAATAAGCAATGAAAGGAGAGTAAGGCTATGGTAACAGCGGTCAAAGTTGCAGCGCGCCATGCGGGCGTGCCTGAAGAGGTAATGGGCAATTTCCTGACACTTGTGGCATCTGTTAAAAAAGCGGCTTGCAAGGAACAGTTAGTTTCGTCAGGGCAAGCCCATTACCTGGGTCCGGAAGACTTGTTTGACAGTCTTATCGCCGAATATGATCAAAAATTGTAAAGTCGGCAGGGTGCGCCATCTGGTTATCAACCACACAGGCGCCATGTGCACTTAATCATGTTTTCTGGTTTCCTGGATGAAATCCTGCCGTGCAAATCAGTCACAGCAATATAATTACGAATTTTCATACTAATCGCCGTGATACCTGCCGTTACCTGATGTCTGTCATTCTTGTAACGGCGAATGTCAGCACATGATTATTTCGCATATCTATATAATGGGCAATAATGCATACAGACGTATGAATTATTGCCCATTGTTTCAACAGTCACTTCCAGCACCGCCTTATTCAAATTGTTAGCAAACTCAATATGCCAAAGCCGGCAATAGTAACGCCCGAGAATCGGTTAATCCAGGTAAGCCGCTTCTGATCAAATTTTAAACGAAGTATACTCACCAATCCACTTAATAGCAGCCACCAAAGCATAGAGCCAATAAAGACGCCAAGAACTAACAATCCTGCCAGAATATGATCTCCGCCGATTGTTCCCACTCCTAAACCTGCAAAAATGGCAGCAAAAGATAGGATTGTCATCGGATTGGTCATGGTTAAAAAAAAGGCTGATACATAGGCTCCTGTAAGACCTTTATGATCTGTTTTCGCCGCTGCTTCTGCCGGAATGGATCGAAATATGGTATAGCCCAAATAAAGCAGAAACAGGCCGCCAAGTAATCGCAAATAAAATTGATTGCCTACTAGAAAACCCGATATAGCTGTAATGCCAAAAGCAGCTATACATCCATATATAGCATCAGCCGTTGCTGTCCCTAAACCGGACATAAATCCATTTAATAATCCCTTTGCCAGCGTACGCCGGATACAAAGCACTCCTATCGGTCCCACCGGGGCAGCTATCGAAAAGCCTAATACTAATCCCTTTACGAAAAGAAATAGCTCCATAGCTTCTACCTTCTTTCCGTTTTTATTGGTAATACAGGAGTTTCTTTGACGGTGGATAAAATTACAGTTGTTCTGGTTTTGATCCCTGACAGGGATTTTATTTCTTCACTGATTAGGCGTTCGAGATCACGGGTACCGGAACACCGGACTTTAAGAATATAATCTTCTGCTCCGGCAATATGATGGCATTCCAGTATCTCCGGCAAATTGTTTACCATATGCAAAAAATCTGTCCTTGCCTCAGCCCGTTCTAATGTAACAGCGATTAAGGCCGCTAATCCGCAGCCTACCTCATCGGGATTAATTATGGCTGAGTATCCTTTTATTACTCCTGCTTCCTCTAACTTACGAACCCGTTCAGCCGCAGCAGGAGCCGACAGGCCTAAAAGTGCTCCCAATTCGGCCCAAGTTGTGCGTGCTTGTTCCATGAGTTGCTTGATAACTTTTAAATCATTATTATTCAAGATAAAAAACCTTCTTTTGCAATGTTTTACATATATAATACACCGCATTCAATTGACAGTAAAGCGTTTTCTCATAACTCACGGCTACAAAGAAAAACCTGTCGATTAGGCAGGTTCTCATAACCACCGTCAGCATATCATATAGCAATTAATAGATTAACTGGCGGTGATTGAATGACTGGTGGCAAATTGCTTACTAGCCAAGATATTTGTGAAATGACAGCTATGCCCGGCGAATTAACCGAATGCACCCGTAGTCAATCCATTGCCTCATTAGGAAATCTTCAAAACAGTGATCCCTTTCACTTGGCCGGCAGTCCCTCTTTTTTGTCTTTCCCTATCCGCATAGACGCACTTAACAGGTCGATTGTGTTATCCTTCAAACCACTCTCACGTAAATACGAAAAGCAAATTGCAGATTTTCAATCAGCTAACATCCAGTTATTACATTTTTTAAAGACCGACGCATTTGACTATGAAGAAGCAGGAAATACTTCTACTACTATGTTCTTTGACAAAAAAGACAATAAGCTAGTGGCTTATTGTTCTACGAAGTGCTCAGCCTTAAAAATCAGGGGGGACAAAATATTCAGTCTTTGCCCATCCGTCGAAATAGCAGTATTATGCGTTGACGATAGGTATAGATATATGGGAATCGGCCAGGCAATCATCAAGCATATTCTTCAGGAAGTATATAAGATAAGGAAGATAGCCGGAGTGCAGCTTGTTACATTATTTGCCCTTGAGGAGGCTGTTGAATTCTACGAGAAGCTTGATTTTCGCAAGCTGGAGAAAGATATGAAAATCTTTTTCGCCCCTGTGCACAAAAAGTGTGTTCCCATGTATTTCACTCTGCCCCATAGTCATCTTGGCAAACGCTAAAATAAGCGTTCTTTGAATTGTAAAATGCAAAAGACTGCAGGAAGTTGGCATTCCTGCAGTCTTAGATCATTATAGTTTTTGTCCTATCAGGGTATGACAAGGATTTAATAAAACAGTCCTGAAATTCTGGCTGGCACGAGAGATCGATAACTTTTATAGCTTGTGCAATTTCTACAACATCCATAGCAGCCTGCCGATTAAGCAGCACTGCCATCGCTCCCGCTTTAGCAGTATTACCGACAAAACGAATTTTGCCTTGGCACACCGGAGGTAACAACCCTATTCCTATTAAGGAGGATGGCTTTAGATGAGCGCCAAAAGCCCCAGCGACTAAAACTTCCTCAACGTCTGTGCAGCTTATATCTAATTCCTTTAACAAAAGCTCAATTGCAGCGGCAATAGCGCCTTTTGCAAGTTGAACCTGGCGTACATCTTTTTGACTGATATAAATGTGCCCCACTTCAGATACCAAGAAGGCAGGCCGTTCATCGACATCAACCAATCGCGATGCGAGCATTGGTACAAGCTTATCTTTTTTCGCAAATCGTCCGTTGGCTTCAATGACACCACACCTTACTAACTCTGCAACCAAGTCAACCAAGCCACTCCCACATATCCCCTTAGGCTTACCGTCACCAATAACCTCTAAATTTATATGGCAATTGGAGTCTATAATAACGCCTTCAATTGCCCCTGACTCAGCTCGACAGCCGCAGCTAATATTCATGCCCTCTAAGGCCGGTCCGGCTGCTGAAGAAGTCCCCACTAATTTTCCATTCCTACTAACAACAAGCTCGCCATTTGTCCCAATATCAATGAACAAGGTGATTTTAGAATAAGAATAATGACCAATCGCCAATAACCCTGCGACAATATCCGCCCCGACAAAGGCCGCAGCAGAAGGTAAAACGGTAACCATGCCCCGTGCTGCCATGTGCACTCCCAGTTCCGTTGCGCTCACTTCCATTTGCTGCGTAAAAACCGGACGATAAGGAGACTGCGCTAAAGAATGAGGTGATACTCCCATAAGCAGATGAAGCATAGTTGTATTTCCTGCAACAACCACTTCAAATATGTCCTCACTGCATAAGTTTTGCTCCCCAGTTAAACGGTCAATTAAGTTATTGATACCCTCTACTATCTTCTTTTGAAGAATTTGCATACCGTTAGTATGCTGCGCTGCAAAGGATATCCGAGTAAGCACATCGCCCCCATACTCTGCCTGAGGGTTAAGACAAGCACTTGTTCCCAGACTTTCGCTGCTTATCAAGTCAACAAGCTCCGCCACGACACTGGTTGTCCCCAGATCCAAAGCAATACCATAACAAGGCTGCCCTGCTTGGTATTGCCAGGCTACTATTTTATCATTTTTCATAATTATTTCGGCAGGTAGCAGTCCTTGGCGCTCTTTCTCTGCCAATTCTCGCAGCATTGCCGGAAACTTTTCAGGAAATACCGGCTCCCCGCCGCTGACTAAAGCACGTCGCTCACATCCAGCCTCCGGGTTTTCTATTGCAACCTTACGAATAGGCGGATCAAAAGACCACTGGCAACTCTTGCCTTCCGTTACCGCAACAAATGTCTCACTGCCAGTATGCAGCACTTCTGCCCGGACAGAACCACCAATCCTGGCCCGACAGGCTAACCGTAACCCTTCAGCAAGTAAATCACCAAGCTGACTGACCTCAAATTCATCAGGAGGAGTTAATTCCCCCGACACCCTGACACGGCACTTTCCGCAAGAACCACGACCGTCACAGGGTGCTTCCACAGTCAAACCACCTGCCCGGGCCGCCTGCAGTAGGGTAGTGTCTTCCTGTACTGTCACATGCCTGCCTTCGGGCAAAAAAATGACTTCATGGTATTGCTTTACTAACTTCCTGTCATACATGGGCGAAAAGGTCTGCTTGCCTTACTATAGCCAATCTCTCTTTCGTAATAGGAAAGCCAATTGCTCTTACGGTGTTCATCATCGCATGAATATTTTCAAAGGGGACTTCGGTCGGTAAGCTGCAACCGGATGCTACGATGTACCCCTTGGGAGAGTCGGCAGTTTTCTCGACACAGTCGATTACAGCCTGCTTTACGTCATCAACTGATCCTTGCAACATAACGGCTGAGGGGTCCACATTACCGGATAGACGGATCTTCGCTCCTACCTGAGCCTTCGCCGCCGCCAAATCAATCACATTGTCCAGACTAAGGCAAGCCGCTCCCGTATCGGCCATATCTTCCCAAATTTTATTTGTTTTCCCGCAAATATGTAAGGTAGTCGCTTTCCCTCTGGAATTAATGTAGCTGATTAATCTTTTTATGTATGGATAGGCAAACTCGCGGAATTGCTTGGGGCTAATGAGAGTAGAAGATGCAACGGGATCACTTACCGTTACACCGCAGCCGGTATCTAAAATAGCCTTCGCCCATTGCAGGTTGGCTTCTAAGGATATTTCGCACAGCTTATGAGCAGTTTGTGGGTCCCGCAGCATTAATTTAGTCAACTGCTCGGTACCAATAAGAAATGAGGCGGTAGTGAATGGACAGGTAATAGAACCTAATACCCCTACTTCTTTCCCAACCTGATCTAAAGCAATTTCCATAGCTTTTAAAAATTCGGGAAGTTGCCCGTCTTTATACGGATCCGGTGGCTGGAGCCTGCCGATATCGGCAACATTACTTATAACCGGACTTTCCAAATGGGCAGTCTCATCAGCCGGATAAATTACACTTGCACCCATCGCCTCTGCCTGCACATACAAATCAGTAAAAATTCTTACGACATCATAGCGAAACAGTTTATACGATTCGACTTGCGCCTTTGCAATTAGAGTGCCATTATTCCTGAAATCCGAAATTTTTGCACCAATCACCCGGGCTGCCCCATTCCCGACGGAAGGAATGCACAGCAGTCTGTCCACAGTTTCATTCTTATTGTACGCAGCCGCTCTCTCCAGCGGAGTCATTTGATCAAAATACATTACAGCGTCACCTCTTTATCATTGCTTCTTGCCTACTAATCTCTAACTGCGTTTGTCATTGCCTGAATCATGCTAATTGATGTCGATGTGCTTAAGCCGCAAGCAGGAGAAATAATGTCCACCCCTTGTTCTACCAATCTTTGAACCGTTGCGCTAACTTTATCTGCTGGCCCGTTTTGAAGCAAATAGGTGCTGACATTACCCATCACGATCATCTGCGGAAAATCATCTTTTAGCTTTCTGAGATCAACCAATGCGTCAACACTGATTGCATCGGCTTGAATAGCCGGAAGCAAATGCCTAACCCGGTTCATATTGCCGCAAATATGTACAATGACATCCGTTTGGCTTTCATGTATTGAGTTGATTATTTGATTGATATAACGTACGGCATATTCCTCAAACAATTCAGGCCCTAGTATCTCCCCGGTTGCAGTCGGATCTCCGATGGAGATAACGGCTGCGCCATTTTCGACCATTAAGCAGGCTAGTTTTCCCAATAAAGCGCTCACGTAGGCAAATACGCGATGAGCGCTGGCCTTATCCTTTCGTAAGCCTTTTAACAGAGCAAGTGGATCTACCAGTGAAGCAGCCAGACTTACAGGACCACAAATGTTACCGATTACAGGAATTTCAGGATGAGCTGCAGCCGCCTCCCGGATTGCATCAAGAACGACTTGCACTCTGCCTTGCATTAGCATATGTGTTATGTCTTCCGGATGAACCTCCGCCAGAGTGCGATATTTCTCTTGTGTGACTTTAGGTTCACAGGATAAGGTCCCATAGGATACTGCACTGCCAAGTATCTCAGCTTCAACAGTCATACAAAAGGGAATGCCGATATTCTCAAAGCCCGTAAACTGGTGGATATCTGCAGCCAATTGGGCCATGATATGGCTATTGACATGGCCTTCCGGTAATGTATGGCCCGTACTGTTCATAATTTCGATAATGGCTGCATTCATCATCCCACCGGTACATATAACGGGCGGCCTGTCCACAGCCTGCCTATTGAGTACTTTTAACAGCCTGGCCTTGGGGGTCAGCATGAGACTAAATCCTTCGTTATGCGGACTGCCTCGGTAGCATTTTCCGCATAGGCATCAGCCCCTATCTTCTTGGCAAAGGCAGGCGACACAGGGCCACCGCCAACCACCACTTTACATTTGCCTCGCAATCCCTCTGTTTCCAGCAGCTTAATAATGTGTTCCATTTTGTCCATCGTAGTACTCATCAGCGTTGCCGCTGCTATCATCTGTGCCTGCTCCGCTTTGGCAACAGTAACAAATCTTTGGGGAGGGACATCCCGTCCTAAGTCAATCAATTGGTATCCTGCCGTTTCCAGCATCATTTTAACAATATTTTTGCCAATATCATGAGTATCGCCTTCCACTACCCCAATAATAATCTTCCCTTTTGCCTCACCGCTAACTTTCAAATGAGGCTTTAAAACATCTAACCCCGCATACATGGCATCAGCACACAAGAGCAACTCAGGAATAAAATATTCTTCCTCTTCATAGAGCTTACCGGCTCGTGTCATCCCGTCAGAAAGTCCTTTTTCAATTGCCTCAAAGGCATCAATATGCTGCTCAACCACCTGAACAGCAATAGCTACTGCTTTCTCTTCCTCCATATTTACAACTGCATCAGATAACTGCTGGAAATACTCTTCTTTTTTCACTTTCACGATTATACCTCCGACTCTCTCTTTAGTGTCATTTTACCCCATAGAGAAACTACATTACAATAAAACATTTATTTACATTCTTATTTCCTGGCATAATTGACAATAACTCCTCGTTCCATGAACAAAGATCGAATACCTTTCTTCCTGATCTCTAACTTGTATTGCCGGCAAATATCCTATAAAGGCATTAGAAAAGCCTGTGTCGTTCTTATGCACGCAACCAGAAAGTTTATGCTTTCTGGTAAGCAAAAAAAAACAAGGCTCAGAATGTCTGAAGCCTTGCCGTTGCCGCAATAGGAGGTATTCTTAGTTTTCTGTTAACGGGCAGTGCCAGTGGCTACCCGGTGTGAGCTTATCCACCGCAACCGGATTATGAACTGAAATCTTAGCTTCCCTATTTCCGGCAAACTGATCAACAAGTCTTGTGGTCACCCGGGCATCGCTTATCGTTCCCGGACCACCTACGCAGCCGCCAATACAGGCCATGCCCTCGACAAAATTAGCAGCAATTTTTCCGCTCTTGATTTGTCTTAATTCCACTGTGCATGTTGCAAGCCCTTCACACCGGTGCGGCAATACCGCCACATCGGGCACCAATTCTTTTGCCGTATTAAGCACAGCCGCCACGACACCTCCCGATCGGGCAAAGCGATAACTATCTCCTGATGACTCACTTTTGTATTCATTGTCTTTCATTTCCGTCAGGTCCAGGTTCGCCCCGGTGAACATCGCCCCCAGTTCATCGAAGGTGAGAACATAGTCAATCATGTCCCGGTATTTGAGTGCCTCCGCTTTTTTGGCAATACACGGCCCAATGAAGACAACAATGCTATCCGGGTCTTCCGCTTTTACTACTTGGGCCACCGCAGCCATTGGCGAGACAGTTGTTGAAACATGATGTTTCAGTTCAGGCATGTGTTTTTCCAGCAAGCCAACGAATGCCGGGCAGCAGGAAGTAGTCATAAATATTTCATTCTCCTGAAGGCGACTGACTAATTCTTTCGTTTCTTCGATGGTGACAATATCGGCTCCCAACGCCACTTCCCGTACCTGATGAAAACCCAATTTCCTAATGGCGGCAAAAATCTGCCCCGGTCTGATCTTTAGGCCAAATTGTCCGACAATGGCCGGTGCAACGATGGCATGGACGTTTTTATTGTTTTTGATCTGCTGAATGATTTGCACAATATGAGAACGGTCACTAATGGCGCCAAAAGGACAACTCACCTTGCAGGCACCACACTGAACGCATTTATCATAGTTAATTACAGCTCGCCGGTCAGTATCGGCGGTAATTGCCTTTAATTCACAAGCCCGTTCGCAGGGACGGCTGATTTCGATGATCGCGCCGTAAGAACAGGATTTTTTGCATAAACCGCATTCTACACACTTGGTTTTATCAATATATGCCTGGTTTTGAACTACCATTATGGCTTTTTTAGGACAAGAGGTGATACAGTGATGAGCAATGCAATTACGACATGCATCGGTGACTAGAAATTTATCAATGGGACAGCGGTCACATGCTTCGGGCAGCACGCTGATGACTGGCATGTCCGTCACTTTCCCTGCCAGCGCCTGCTGAGCGGCTTCCGGCAGCTCGGCAGTAATCGGCTGACTGAGGGCACTGTTAATCCGCTGATTAAGCACCGCCCGTTCTTTATGGACGCAGCACCGGTACCGGGGACCGTCTTCGGTGACAACAGTTTGCAAAATCTCCTGAATATCCTCCTGGAGCTTGTCCGCATAGGCCAGTCTGGCAATTTCGGATAATACACTTCTTCGTAATTTGACAACTTCAGTAACTTGGGCCATGCCTACCTCCTCTTGTAATATAGGAAACGGCATTCACCGATTCATTAAGGCGGTCAATGCCGTTTCACTTTAAGTGGTACCTGTTACTTTACCAGCTCCATGCCCAATTTCAATGCTTTCTCATTGATAGCTTCCGTACCCTTAGGCACTTTAGCCAGAACAGCTTTTATCAGTGATTCGGCAGTGACAACACCTGTAATTTTAGCAATAGCCCCTAGAGCGATGATGTTGGCAAACAGGGCTTTGCCCAGTTCTTCCTGGGCCGTGTGTGTGATGGGCAGCTCATAGATTTTACTGTATTTCTTGTCCGGCAGCTTTTCCACAAACAGACTGTCAGTAATAAGAATGCCTTCTTCCGGCAGGTCAGTGGTGTATTTCTTACAGGCTTCCTGACTCATGGCCAGCACCACGTTCGGTACAGTGATTTTGGGATAGCGGATGATTCTATCCGAAATGAGAACTTCCGATTTACTTGAGCCGCCCCGGGCCTCCGGGCCATACGATTGCGACTGAATTGCATTTTTTCCGTCAAGGAGTGCCGCTTCAGCGAGGATGATGCCTCCCAGAATAAGGCCTTGTCCGCCTGTTCCTGATAAACGCAGTTGCTGCATATTATTTCGCTCCTTTCTGGGCGCGGGCAATGACTTTGTCATATTCAGCAGTGTATTCCGGCGCAGTGGCTTTGTAGAGAATGCCGATAGGAAATTTGCCCTCTTTTTGTTCGTCCGTCATTTTCTCATAGGCCCCAAGCATAACGCCATTATCTTTTTGCCATTTCATCATATTTGCGGCCGATCCCATTTTGTTCTGACGACCAAAAGAAATCGGACAGGCAGTAATGGCTTCGATGATGCTAAAGCCCTCATGCTGAATTCCCTGCGTAATAACGTCAATCAAGGTGGGAGTGTGATAGGTGGTTGCCCGGGCAACGAAAGTGGCACCGGCTCCTTTTGCAAGTTCGGTAACGTCAAAAGACCGGTCAACCGTCCCAAAAGGGGCGGTGGTAGCTTTAGAGTGAGTCGGGGTAAGCGGTGAGTACTGACCGCCGGTCATGCCGTAAATATTATTGTTATAAAGAATAACGGTAATATCGATATTGCGACGGGCTGCATGAATGAAATGGTTGCCGCCGATGGCAGTGGCATCGCCGTCACCGGTAACCACGATAACTTTGAGCCGCGGTTCAGACAGCTTTATGCCGGTAGCCACCGGCAGTGCGCGGCCATGAGCCGAGTGGACTGTATTAAAATCAAGATAGCCTGAGGCCCGGCTGGAGCAGCCGATGCCTGATACAACGGCGACACCGTCTTTTTCAAGAGCGAGTTTATCAATTGCTTTGACAATAGCACCGGTGACAATGCCGTTGCCACAGCCGGGACACCAGATATGCGGCAGCCGTCCGGCGCGAAAATATTTATCAACTATTTGTTCCATTTCCATGTGCTGATCCTCCTCCTTACTGCTGTTTACTGATGTTTTCAATGGCGATCAACAGTTCAGCCGGGGTGATGGCCTCGCTGTTGTATTTGGCGTGAAGTGTTACCGGTATTTTGCCGGCTACAGCCCGTTCGACTTCGATAACATATTGACCGAAGTTCATTTCAGCAACAATGAGATGCTTGACTTGACTGGCAAGTGCTTTTACTTGTTTTTCCGGGAAGGGCCACATGGTAATGGGCCGGAACAGTCCAACCTTAATCCCTTTTTCCCGCGCAGCATCCACAGAAGCATAGGCCGTGCGCGCAGTTCCACCATAGGCAAGAACAGCGATTTCGGCATCTTCCATGAGGTAGTTTTCATAGAGGACGATGTCTTCCAGGTTATTGTTGATTTTGGCGTGCAACCGGTCCAGGCAGGCTTGAGTAGCAGCCGGTGTACCATCGGGGAAGCCGTATTCGTCATGAACGAGACCGGTAACATGCCAGCGGTAGCCGGTACCGAAGGGGGCCATGGGAGGAATAAGATCGGCATCAGGTTTGTAAGCCCGGTATTCTTCAGGAGAAACAACAGGCAGTTTGCGCTGGGGTTTTACAATTTGGTCATAAGAGGTAGGAAGGTCAATGCGCTCGCGCATGTGGCCGATGATTTCATCCAATAATAAGATGACCGGAGTGCGGTATTTTTCGGAAAACTCGTAGGCTTTGATCGTGAGGTCAAAACATTCGGGAACACTGCCGGGAGTAAGGGCGATGATGGGATGATCACCGTGAGTTCCCCAGCGGGCTTGCATAACATCTCCCTGGGCTGGTGCGGTAGGTTGACCGGTGGACGGACCTACACGCTGAACGTTGACAATGACCAGCGGGATTTCGGCAATACAGGCGTAGCCAAGAAGTTCTTGCTTTAAAGAAAAACCGGGGCCGCTGGTAGCGGTCATGACTTTTTTGCCGGTAAGAGCCGCTCCGATGATGACGCCGATTCCCGCGATTTCGTCTTCCATTTGAATGAATTTCCCGCCAATAGCAGGCAATTCTCTAGCAAGAGATTCAGCCACTTCGGTGGAAGGGGTGATGGGATAGCCGCCAAAAAAGCTGACACCGGCAGCAATTGCACCTTCCGCCACCGCTTGGTTGCCTTGCATGAGTTTGGTTTTGTAAGACATGGTATTCACTCCTTTATTATTTTTGTACGAAGATAGCGAAATCGGGACAGCGCATTTCACACTGGCGGCA
>Ga0366757_1039_pt1 | contig 16046 bp, 15 predicted proteins | sample TotcelHN113001K6_FD_207061 | JGI IMG/M metagenome (GOLD analysis project Ga0366757, IMG submission 207061) | Enriched cells from coal bed in the Powder River Basin, Montana, United States - Total cells N11 rep1 HSBNCT.N11.300.1.K6 ... | reverse complement strand
GAAGATCCTATGTGTCATTCCCGCCAGGTATGCATCTACCCGTCTACCGGGTAAACCGCTGGCGTCTATTGCCGGAAAACCGATGATTCAGCATGTTTATGAACGGGCCAGCCAGGCTGAGCGGCCCAACATGGTGCTAGTAGCGACAGACCATGAACTGGTTTATAAGGCCGTACAGGCTTTTGGCGGAAAAGTGATGCTCACTTCTCCCCATCATCCTACCGGTACCGACCGGTTAGCAGAAGTGGCCAGAACGTATGGTGACTATGATATTATCATCAATGTCCAGGGCGATGAACCGCTGATTGCTCCTGAAATTATCGATCAATTAGCTGCCGCATTTGATGCTGCACCTGACCTTGCCATGGCAACGTTGGCGAGCGTGATGGACGACAGTGAATATGCGAACTCCAGTGCCGTTAAAGTGGTTACTGATTTACAGGGCTGTGCTCTCTACTTCTCGCGATCACTTATTCCATTTCCCCGGGTAAGCGTAGACGAATTGCCGGTGTATAAACATATCGGTATTTATGCTTACCGCCGGGATTTTTTGCTTACTTTTGCCTCTCTTCAACCAACACCGCTGGAGCGAACCGAATCACTCGAGCAACTGCGGGCACTCGAATACGGCTACCGCATAAAGGTATTGAAAACCGACTTTCAGTCTATCGGAGTAGATACTCCCGAAGACCTGGAAAAGGTCAATCAGTTATTAAGTAAATAGTATAATAGTCGTCTCACCCCCACCTTGTCATTGCGAGGAGCAAAGCGACGCGGCAATCTCATGTTTTTCGTTTCTATCTTTGAATAAATAATCTTTACCTACAAAGGAGGCCCAAACTTATGAAACATGTAGCTATCGGACCTATTACTGTAGGTGGTCAGCAGCCTATTGCTCTGATTGCCGGCCCATGCGTCATTGAAGATGCTCAGCGTACACTGGAAATTGGCAAATCGGTCAAGGCAATTGCCGATAGGCTGGGAATGCCTTATATTTTTAAAGCATCTTTTGACAAAGCTAACCGCTCATCCTTTAACTCCTTTCGCGGCCCAGGGCTCAAGGAAGGATTGGCTATTCTGGCTCATATCAAAAAAGAACTAGCCGTTCCGGTAGTCAGTGATATTCATGATGTTACCCAGGTCGAAGCAGCTGCAGAAGTATTGGATATTTTGCAAATACCGGCTTTTCTGTGCCGTCAGACTGACTTAGTTTATGAGGCAGCTCTTACCGGTCGCGTAGTTAATGTAAAAAAAGGCCAATTTCTGGCCCCACTGGATATGAAGAATGTCATTTCCAAAATTAGAGAAGCCAATAATGAGAAAATCCTGCTTACCGAGCGGGGCTTTAGTTTTGGCTACAATAACCTGGTAGTGGACATGCGGTCTTTGCCGATCATGCGCTCCCTTGGCTATCCTGTTGTATTTGATGCAACACATAGCGTTCAACTGCCTGGCGGTGCCGGCACCACTTCAACGGGCCAGCGCGAATTTGTTGCCAATCTTGCCCGGGCAGCAGTAGCCTCAGGCGTGGATATGCTCTTTATGGAAGTTCACGATAACCCTGCCGAAGCCTTATCCGATGGACCTAATATGCTGTATATTAGTCAACTGGAAGACCTGTTGAAAGATTTAATTGCTCTTGACCAGGTTGTTAGAAAACATAAGTAGAATTTTCATTCATTCTAAATCATGCGATTGCCACATTTCACGGCGTTGTATTCGCTAATGACACAGGCTAAGTGCTTTTAAGAGCATATTGCTTATCTGCCATTGCGAGGAATGAAATGACGTGGCAATTCTGCAGCCGACCCATGAAAGGAGGAACAAACACATGATCATTGAACAAGCCCGTCAGGTGCTTGCTGCCGAAGCTGCAGCAATAGAAGCACTCATTCCACGGATTAATGGGCAGTTTACTGCTGCCGTTGAATTGATTCTCCGGGGCAAAGGCCGTGTTATTGTTACCGGCATGGGAAAATCAGGCCTAATCGGTAAAAAAATAGCGGCTACTCTGGCTAGTACAGGCACGCCGGCATTTTTTCTTCATCCGGCGGAAGGTATTCACGGCGACCTCGGAATGGTAACAAGTGAAGATATTGTACTGGCCCTCTCCAATAGTGGTGAAACAGGAGAAGTAATTAGTATTCTTCCCGCGATCAGACGAATTGGTGCCCAAATTATTGCAATGACTGGCCGGGAGCAATCTACTTTGGCGCAAAATGCCGACGTTTTCCTGGATGTAGCAGTGGAAAAAGAAGCCTGCCCCCTGGGGTTGGCTCCGACTGCCAGCACAACAGCTGCGCTGGCAATGGGAGATGCTCTGGCAGTCGCCCTTTTATCATGCCGGAAATTTACGCCTGAAGACTTTGCTCTCTTTCATCCTGGTGGTTCCTTAGGTCGAAAACTGTTATTAACAGTGGATAATGTTATGCATAGTGGCGAGGATAATCCCGTCGTCATGGCAGATAGAGTAGTCAAAGAAGCGCTGTTTGTGATGACTGCTAAGGGGTTAGGGGTCACTTCGGTGGTAGATCGGGAAGGAAAACTGCTGGGAATTGTTACCGATGGTGACATTCGGCGGGGCTTGGAAAAGGGCCATGATTTTCTGGACAGACCGGTGGACGCAATCATGACTAAAACCCCGCGAACCATTACCAAAGACAAGCTGGCGGCCCAGGCACTTAACCTCATGGAAAAAAATAAACCCCGTCCCATTACAGTATTACCGGTAGTTGACGACCAGTTCCGGGCAATTGGAATCATTCACCTTACTGACTTATTGCGCCAAGGAGTGGTATAATGGATTATGAAGCTCGGGCAAAACGTATTGCCCTGCTCATTTTAGATGTAGACGGTGTATTAACCAACGCTCAATTGGTCTTTGATTCGCAAGGCGAGGTAATGAAAGTTTTTCATACGCAAGACGGCTTAGGTATCACGGCAGCTCATAAGGCCGGTCTTAAGACTGCTATCATTACCGGGCGGGAAACCGAAATGGTCCGCCGTCGCGGACTTGAACTTAAGATTGGCGATGTATATCAGGGTGCTATGGATAAGGTGCAAGCCTTTCAAGAACTGCTTGCAAAATACCGGCTTTTACCGGAACAAGTGGCCTATGTAGGCGATGACCTCAACGATCTGGCAGTACTGACGCAAGTCGGCCTGGCCTGCGCAGTTGCCAACGCCGTACCTGACGTAAAAGAACGGGTTCATTTTATCACCACCCGTGAAGGCGGCCGCGGCGCAGTACGTGAAGTCATTGAGCTTATTTTAAAATCCCAAGGCAAGTGGGAAGCAGTAGTGGAAGCATATATGCTTCCAGGCAAACAAGAAGCACAACAATAAGCGAGGCCGCTCAATAAGCACATATGCGTCGCTTATCAGCAGTCGCCCCAGCGAAAGAGAGGAGCACGTCTTATGATATCTAATTCGTGGCAATATCATATATTAAAACTTTTCAGCCGGCTGATCAGCCTTTTACCTTATCCCGTGGTCCTTTTCCTGGGGCGGCTGTTAGGTCCGTTATACGCACGTATTGCTGCAAGACAGCGCAAGCGTGCCCTGACTCAGCTCCAAGACAGTCTTGGTGTTGGCTCTGAGGAGTCTGAACGTATTATTAGCAATCTGTTTGTCAAACTCGGGCAGACCTTTCTCGAAGTGATGTACATGCCGGCACTCACTCCGGCCAAGGTGCAGCAATATATAACCATTGAAAACCGCCATTACCTGGAGGGTGCTTTGAAAGAAGGAAAAGGTGTTGTCCTTCTCACTGCCCATATCGGTAATTGGGAGTGGCTGGGGGCTGCACTGGCTATGGCCGGGCTTCCTTTAACTACTGTTATCAAAAGACAACCCAATGACCAGCATACCCGTATTCTCAACGAATACCGTGAAAAAGCGGGCATCGAAGTTTTTGCCCGGGGAAGCTCTGAATTGGTCGGTGCGGCTAAAGCATTGAAAAAGGGCAAGATTCTGGGTTTTTTAGCCGATCAGGATGCCGGAGCAAGCGGCATTGTACTGCCTTTTCTTGGGAAAATGGCCTCTACTCCAATGGGGCCGGCTGTTTTTGCCAAAAGGTTTAAGTCTCCTGTTGTTCCTGCTTTCATTGTCCGGCGGCCGGAAGGGGGCCATCGTGTTCTCCTGTATGAACCTTTTTATTACCACGATACCGGGAATGAAGACCGTGATATTTATGAGCTTACTTTGAAAATGACGCAAATAACTGAAGACGTTATTCGTGCCTATCCGGACGAATGGCTATGGTTTCAAAAACGGTGGAATACCAAAATAGAAAATCATGAGGTACCGAAATCTCCCCCGATGGCAGGTGAAGCAATTTGAAAAAAACCACATATCTGGCTATTGCCTGTTTTGTGCTGTTCCTGGCTGCCGGGTTGTGGTACTTCGTCAAAGACGAACCACTGCCGCCTAAAGAAGTTCCGGCAGCAGAGACAAATAACAGCTTGCCGGCTAATGTAACCTTTGCCGGAAGTTCGATTGTTGAAGAACATGACGGAAAAAGGTTATGGGAACTCAGTGCCGAGAATATAGAAGTTGATGCAGCAACTAAACAAGTGACTTTGCATAACCTGAAGGGAATTTTTTATCAGCCTTCAGGCGGCAAGATAGAAGTAGCAGCCCTTACGGGCACTATAGATGCCACGACTAAAGATATTACCATGGATGGACAGATTGTAGCGACGTCCAGTGACGGAGCGCGTCTGCAAGCTGCCGAGCTGCGTTACCTTTCGCAGCAAACCCGTATCTTGGGTTCCGGTGGCGTCTCGGTAACCCAGCAAGATACTGTGTTAAGCGGTGATAAATTGGAAAGCGATACAACTTTGACTAAATTTAAAATTTCCGGTAATGCCAAGGTACTAAAAGGAGGAGAAGCCCGATGAAAAAGAAACTGATTGTCTGTGTACTTGCTGCTTTTTTCTCATTAGGGTCTGTCAGCCTATATGCGGCCGGCAGTAATTCTCCTGTTGAATTATCGGCTGATACCATTGAATATGATTCGGTTCAGGGCGTGGCAACCGCTCAGGGATCGGTGCGCATTGTCCGTGATAAGGCTGTTATGACGGGCTATGCAGTTCATTATAATGCTAAGACGGGAGAAGCATTGCTGACGGGTGGAGTGAAAGTGGTACAAGATCAGGCTACCTTGACGGCCGACGAAGTACAGTCCGTCGATGGCAATCATATGATTGCCACTGGAGATGTCGTTCTGGTAAAGCAAGACCAGCGCTTGACCGGTACTCAGCTTGATTACTATTCCGATAAAAGCTATGCTTTGTTGACCGGTGGTGCCCGCTTATCCACAGCGGAAGCGGTTATGACAGCACCGCAGATTGAAAGCTGGATAAACGAGAATAGAGCTGTCGGCACTGGTGGAATTCACATTGTCAGTGATACGCACCAGGTAGATGCCACTGCTGATCAAGCCACTTATATCAGCGGCAAAGAAGAACAAGGACAAATTGTTTTATCCGGTAATGCCCGTGCCGTACAGCAAGGTAATGTTCTTACCGGCAATACGCTGACCATTCACCTTGGCGATAAGGCTTTGAATGCGCAAGGCCGTACCAAGCTGGTCATTACCCCACAATAACTGGCCTCCTGTCATTGCGAGGAACGCAGTGACGTGGCAATCTCATCTTTACGTGCCTCACCTACCATCGTGTCACTGGAACCGTCCCCGTGACAGAAAAGGTTTCAACTCCCTGTCATTGCGAGGAGCAAAGCGACGTGGCAATCTCATCTATTCTAGCACCCATACTTTTAGAGCAGAGGTTAATCTCTATGTATATTGAAACACAAGATCTGGTGAAAACTTTTAAAGACCGCAACGTCGTCAACGGTGTAAGTCTCCGGGTTGAGCAAGGACAGATTGTCGGACTTCTAGGCCCTAATGGAGCCGGTAAGACAACTACCTTTTATATGATTGTTGGGCTGGAAAGGCCCAACTCGGGCCATATTTACGTGAATGACGAAGATATAACGGTCATGCCGATGTACCAGCGTTCCCGGTATGGTATCGGCTATTTGCCGCAGGAAGCATCAATCTTTCGCAAACTTTCGGTAGAAGACAATCTCATGGCCATTCTGGAGACAACCGCCTTAACGGTGGCAGAGCGAAAAGATAAAATGGAAAATCTGCTGGAAGAATTTCATGTCACTCATGTTCGCAAGCGCAAAGGCTCCGAATTATCCGGTGGCGAGCGCCGCCGGGTAGAAATCGCCCGCAGTCTGGCTACCGACCCAGCCTTTATCCTGCTTGATGAACCGTTTGCCGGAGTTGACCCTATTGCGGTGGCCGATATTCAGAGTATTATCAGTTACCTGCGTGACAGGGGCATTGGCGTCCTGATTACCGACCATAATGTTCGTGAGACACTTAGCATTGTTGACAAAGCATATATTTTGAATGAAGGGCAGATCCTCATCTCCGGCGACAGTGCTACTATTGCTAACAGTGAAATTGCCCGCAAATTCTACTTGGGCGACAAATTTACCTTATAACACTTTTTGTGTCACTGGAACCGTCCCCGTGACAAGGAGAGGCTCTCAGCCTTCTGTCATTGCGAGGAGCAAAGCGACGTAGCAATCTCATCTTCCGTCAATCCATGCGATTATCACTTCAGAGTAGGAGAACTTCATGCGCATATTAGATAAATATATACTCAAGGAGCTGTTCGGCCCCTTTATCTTCGGTATTTGCGCTTTTTCCAGCGTGTTTATTGGCACTACGACCTTGTTTCGTATTGCTCAATATATCGCCAAATACGGTGCATCATTAACCTCAGTAACTAAGCTGTTCTTTCTCAGCCTACCGTCCATTGTTGTGCTGACCTTTCCCATGTCTATGCTATTGGCATCGCTGTTATCCTTTGGCCGGTTGTCCGGTTCCAGTGAAATAACAGCTATGCGTTCGGGAGGATTGAGTTTTTACCGGCTGGCTACACCGGTATTTATTGCTGCCTTATTGGTCAGTCTAATGGCCGTAACTTTTAATGAGTTAGTAGTGCCCAGGGCTAATGCGGCCTACCAGGATGTCATCCGCTATGAAATAGAGCGCAATAATTCGCCTAAATCAGAAGAGCATATCGTTATTAAAGATGTGAAGGAAGGCTCTATCCAGCGTCTCACTTATGCCCGCAAATTTGACGAAGCGACCAGCACCATGCAGGCTGTGACCATGCAGGAGTTTCAGGATGACCGCCTGGTAAGAGTGGAGAATGCAGAAAAAGCTCTGTGGCAAAATAATCAGTGGGTCATGTACTCGGGGATTATTTATGATCTTTCCGGTGAAGGCGGCCTGGAGCGGACCATGAGATTTGAACAACAGGTCATGCCGATCAATAAGACGCCAACGGCTATCAGCAGAGAACAAAAGAAACCCGAAGAAATGACTATTCGTGAGCTAAAGCAGCAAATCAAGATACTCCAGGCCGAATATGTGAAGACAAGCAAGTACGAGATTGAGCTGCATCAACGGATAACCATTCCGGTAGCCAGCTTTGTTTTTGCCCTCATCGGCACACCGCTGGGCCTGCAGCCTCATCGCTCCAGTTCATCCATTGGTCTTGGTCTTAGTATAATCATTATCTTCATTTATTACTCTTTTATGACCATTACCACGGCCCTTGGCCAAGGTGGTGTCATGCCTGCTTTCATTGCCGCCTGGATTCCCAATATTATTGGTATGATCGCCGGTATTTACCTTATACGCCGCGCTTCCAAATAGAAAAATACCATAAAAACACTTTCTCCAGAAAGGAGGGAAGACTATGTACGGCCTCGCGCTTATTGCCATCCTTGCCGTTATGGGCGGTGCTATCGCCTATATCGGTGACAAGCTAGGGACTAAAGTAGGCAAAAAGAAGCTCAGTATCTTCGGCCTTCGTCCCAAGCATACTTCCATCATTGTTACCATTGTGACCGGTATTCTGATTGCCGCCTCAACTCTGGGGATTTTGTCACTTACCTCACGGGATGTGCGGACAGCTCTCTTCGGTATGGAAGCGCTAAAGACCGAGCTGACTCGTCTCTCCCAGGAGGTTTCGGTAAAAAACAGTGAACTGGAGACCAGCCGCTCAGATCTGCAGGCTAAGATCGCCGAGTATTCCACTCTGGATGCCAAGGTTAAAGAGAGTGCCCAGCAACTGGCCGCTATTACCGGTGAATTGACGCAGGTAACGAACGAGCGTGACCGGACTGTTGCAGCACTAAGCAAGGTGCAGGCAGACTACACTACAGCTAAGGGTGACTTAACCAAAGCGACAAAAGAAATAGCTGCACTTCAAACTACCAAAACAGAATTAGATAAACGCGTTGCTTCTTTAAACGAAGCGAAAGTTTCACTGCAAAGTGATGTTGATCGTTTAAATGAGTTAGCAGTTAACTTGAAAAAAGGGATAGAAGTAGTGCGCGAGGGCGTCGTTATCTTCCGGGCAGGAGAAGTGTTATCCACTACCGTCATCCAGGGAGGTTTGCCCCAGGAGGAAACAGAAGCAGCTCTCAGCAAGATTATTTATGGCACCAATCGCAGCATTACCGATAAGCTTGGTATTCAAGATGACCTGGAAGTGCTCTGGGTAGCTAAAACCGATTACCAGCAAGCGGCTTCACTGATTTCTGCTACACCAGGCAGCATTATTGTGCGCATCACTGCTGCCGGTAATACCATCTACGGCGAACCAACCATTAGCCGCATTGACCTCTTTCCCAATAAATTAGTATACGATACCGGCGCAGTTGTGTACTCCGAAGTATTTGATGCCGGTAAAAATAACAAGCAAGCCGAAGAGGCAGTGCTGCTCTTTTTGCAGAAGGTGAATACCGAAGCAATCAAAGAAGGCATTTTGCCTGACCCCTTACAGGGAACTGTCGGTGCAATGAGTGGTTCTCAGCTATTTGAGACAATCAATAAAGTGAAACGCTATAATGGCAAAGTGGAAATTGCAGCTGTAACGACAGATGACATTCACACTGCCGGTCCATTAAAAATTAATATTCGCATAAAGGCAGTTCAATAAGGCAATGGCCATTCGACCCCTGTAGGAACTTTCTACAGGGGTCTTCTTATATTATTAGAGTATAATCCTGCAAAAAGCATTATCACTGTTTTCTTCTCTTGATGTTTGTCAGAGGTTTCGAGAAAGAACGGTTCTGTTCTTTTGTCTTGATACAAAAGAACCAAAAAATCAAGACCTGTACAGAAATGGCCTTGGAAGCAGGCCTCCCTTGCGGCAAGGCCGAAAACTCGCTGCGCTCAAACAGTCGGCCTTGCTTATCGCAAGGAAGGCCTGCTTCCACCCTGCGGGACGGCAATTTCAGTAACGGTCGGAGGATATGAAAACCAGGAACGGAAGGAAAATGGGGACTGTCCTCGTGCTACGCGTCGTTTCTCGTTCCTTCGGCCATTTCTGAAAAGAGGCGCTCCGCAGGATGGAAAACGGCCAGCTTACGTTAAGAAATCCGTATGTTTGAGCCAAGAGGATTACTGACACCCAGCCCCTTGTCATTGCGAGGAGCATAGCGACGCGGCAATCTCATCTTTAGCCTGTGCTAACTTTACTTCAGTTACTTAACATAAAGTACCAATCCTCAAAAGAAGGATTCTATCCTGTTTTGTAGAATTACATATAACTATCAAGATAATATGTTAAGTAACATATTTTTTTGAAACTACGTGACTGATTAGTCAATGCTTGATAATAGCGGATTTACCAATAACTACAAGCAAGCATCAAGCAGGAATTAAAGAAGAAACGTAGAATTATGTAAACATAAGAAAAAACACCTGCAAAAAGCGGCAGGGGCATAATGAAAGGTAACTAATCTTTCTGCCGGAAGGGAAGTAGAGTGGAGGAAACGTGGAAACTCCCGTCGACACCCCCTGGCGGAGACCTAAAAGCCAATCGGCATGCTGGTGATAACACCCGCGAAACAAAAATATTTAAGGGGGATTCCATCGTGAAAAAAAGACTTTTAAAAGTCGCTGTTACCACTGCTTTAACTGTAGCCTTCGCGGTTCCTGCCTTCGCTAATCCTTTTGCTGACGTTCCTGCAAAACACTGGGCTTATGACGCTGTAAACAAACTTGCTCAAGCTGGTGTAGTTGACGGCTATGGCGACGGAACTTTCCGTGGTGACAAAACCGTTACCCGTTATGAAATGGCTCAAATCATTGCCAAAGCAATGACCAAAAGCGTAAATGCTGATCAAAAAGAAACTCTTGATAAACTGTCCAAAGAGTTCGGTACTGAACTGACTACTCTTGGTGTAAAAGTTGACGGTTTGCAAAACCAAGTAAACGACATGGTTAAAATCTCCGGTGATGCCCGTGTCCGTTATGGCGCTGTGGAAGACAACAGTGACAACACTGACTTCCGTGCCCGTGTATCCTTTGACGGCAAAATCAACGATAACATGAAATTCAATGCTCGCGTAACCAGCGGCAACGTTGCTTATGATGACAGCAACAGCGGTATCAAACTTGACACTGCCAACGTATCCTTCAATGCTCTTGGTTTGAATACTACAATTGGCCGTCAAGACGTTAAACTTGGTTCCGGCTTCCTCATGGACACTCAAGCTAACGGTATTGCTACCAAAGCTGGCGACCTGAAAGTATTCGCTGCTAACTTCAAAGATTCTAGCAGCAATAAAGACCGTTTCTATGGCGCAGAATACAAACATGATATCTTAGGCGCTAAAGTAACTGCTGATTACCTGAAAAACGATTCTCTTGATACAGAAGTATACGGTGCCAATGCTTCCTTCGGCTTAGCTAAAAACGTAACTGCTATTGCTGAATACTTCAAACAAGATGACCTGAACGCTCAAGCTTATGGCGTAAAATTTGATAAGGTTGGTCTTACCGTACTGCACAGAGACATTGATGCTGGTATGATTAACGCATACTCCAATTTTGCTAGCGATATCAATCCTGTTGCTGGAACCACTTTATCTAACACTAGTGAAGCTCTCAAAGGCATGGAGTACCAATATGACAGAGCTCTTGGCAAAAATGCAGTGCTGACTGTTAAACACCAAGACTTTGACAACCGGGATGCTCATACTAACGCATACGTTAACGTTAAATTCTAATAACGCAATACAGTACACTTATCAGGGCGCGAGCAATCGCGCCCTGATTCTTTTCTGTTGCTATGATTTTTTCTGAGCCTTTTGTGGATATTGCTCATGTCATTGCACATGGGCACTGTGCCATCCATGGCGCGCCCAGTACTAGCGCCGTGGCAATCTCATCTTTTTACTTGTATAATTAGGCCTGTTTATGCAGGCTTATTTTTTTTCCCAACAGAGGAATAAACTTCCTCAGAGAGAATACAATAAGCAAAGAAGGGATTGTACCTATGAATGAACATATTATTGCTGTCGATCCAGGCAGAGAGAAATGCGGTATTGCCGTAGTACATACTGAGTCAGGCGCTGTATGGCATCAGGTCGTCCCAACTGCCAAGCTGGTAAGCTGTATCCGGGAGCTGGCAGTTCAATATAATACAACTACCGTTGCTCTAGGTGATGGAACAGCCCACCGGCAGGCTGAAACTGAACTTACCGGTGTTCTAATTGGGGACAGGCCTTTGACTGTTAACCTGGTTGACGAAAAACATTCTACCGAAGAAGCACGTCACCGCTATTGGCAGCATAACCCGCCTCGGGGCTTAAAACGGCTTATTCCTGTATCCATGCAGGTGCCGCCCGAGCCGGTGGATGGATATGTCGCCATAATCCTCGCCGAACGCTATCTCCGTAGCGGCCGGCGATAAAGGCCCATCTGCGTTGTTGCCCTTCCGTGCGCTCGCTGGCCGTACCTACGCTGTACTGTCTGCGCTCGCGTACTCAGGGCGCCTAGCAGCTGAACCTTTCTCGCCAGCCTAAGCTTGGTGGCAGAAGGCGATGGGGGAGACGACGAGGGCTTGCATTGCTTCGCTTGCAAGGAGGGGCAATGTTACTGCGTAAGAGCATGCCAGCTCACTGTCATTGCGAGGAGCGAAGCGACGCGGCAATCTCATCTTTTCTTTCTTCGCTCCCACCTCAGAAACTCAACGATTTCATCACATAAGTAAATTATCTGAAATTATTTTTATAAATCGACAAAGTTTTAGCAGGAATACTCTTCCTCATGTTGAATATATTACCTAGCAGATTGCGATTGGAACATTATTCCATACCTTCTGATTCTAAGCATGGTACTGCCAGACAAGCGGAGAGGCGGTAAGGGGTGCACACCTGAAAGCGCTCAGACTGTTTTGTAGTAGCATGTTAGAGTATGAGCTGACAAAGGCCAATACGTTCTGAGGAAACATGGAAACTCGAATGGAAAACCTTCTTAGGCTCATCGATAAAACCCAAAAAAATAAACCAAAATCTAAGGAGGCTAATTTCATGAAAAAGAAAATTGCTGCCGCTCTTGCGGTCACTTTCGCTCTTGGTGTAACTAGCGCTTTCGCTGCTAATCCTTTCGTTGACGTTCCTGCAAAACATTGGGCTTATGACGCTGTAAGCAAATTAGCTCAAGCCGGTATCGTTGATGGCTATGGCGACGGAACTTTCCGTGGCGACAAAAACATCACCCGTTATGAAATGGCTCAAATCGTAGCTAAAGCTTTAGCTAAAGAAGACAAAGCCAATGCTGAGCAAAAAGCCCTTCTGAACAAACTGTCTGCTGAATTCAGCGCTGAATTGGATAACCTGGGCGTTCGTGTTACCAAATTGGAGAAAAACGCTTCCAGCGTAAAAATCTCCGCTGATTCCCGTATCCGCGGTTTTGAAAATGGTGCTGTAGACAAAAATGGTGACTTAAAGGCTTTTGCTTCTGATGCCACTAATACTGCTAGCCATAATAACTTCCAACAACGTTTTCGTTTGTATGTTGACGGTACTGTAAACAGTGGCGTTGCTTTCAATGGCCGTGTTTCCCTCCAGAATGTCAGCAATAGTGATATTGCTGCTGGTCAATCTGACACTCTTGGCATGGATTATGGTTTCTTCACTGTTAAAAATGCCGCCGCTGGCGCTGACCTTCTGATCGGTCGTCAACTTTTGAACTTAGGTTATGGCTTAGTATCTGCTCCTATCGGTGGATATGATGCTGTAAAAGTAGCTTTTGGTGGCGATAAAGTAAAAGCTCTTGTAGGCTATGGTGATATTTCCAAAATGGTAGGAACCTATACCAGTGCTACTAAGAGTTCAGCTGCTAAACAAAACACCATTGTTGGGGCTAGCGATATTAATGTAACTACCGCTAACATTGCTTATACTCCAAACAAAGATTTCCAAGCAATTGGCTCGGTATATTACAGCAATGAAAAAGACTATAAATATGAGGTATACAGCTTAGGTGCCAAAGCTCAATTGAACAAAAACTTCGCATTGACTGCTGAGTATGCAACTAACGAAGCAAGCTTAGCTGCAGGTGCTGATGATCATGCATGGAATGCTCAATTGGGTTATAAAGGTGCTAACAGAGCAGTACCTAAATCCTTTGGTCTTTTCGTTAACTACAAAAAATACGGTGCTGATGCTCTTGACTACACCTTGACTAGCATTCCTGTATTTGAAGGAATTAACGACGAATTCACCCGTCAAAATGGTGTCAAAGGTTTGGGTTATGGCGTTAACTACACCTTCTCCAAAAACTTTGTTGCTACTGTTACTTATGAAGATCTTGAGTCTTATAATGGCAGCAAAGACCGTCCTGGCTTCGGCTATGCTCGCGCCGAATTCTGGTTCTAAGAGATTCACAAAAAACAGGTCCCCAATTGGGGACCTGTTTTTTTGTGCTCAATTTTTGCAAGAAATGTTTTAGAAAGTAAAATACTGAAGGATGATTGTCTTTTTGTACAGTACTTCCTAATTGAAATGTTAACGCAATGTTAATTTTTTTTTACAAAACTCTCTAATGTAAGAAGGAGTTTACGAATAATGCACGAATAAACATTATATTCTCTTTCTATTATCCTATTGCAACGAGGACGTGCACTACTTGGCTGCGATGGGATTTATTAGTTTAGAGATGGTCGGGACTGAGTAGAATAAGGAAACGTGGACACTTACTCTATCATGACCGGCCTTGGTGAATTTATTATAATTATTAAAAAACCAAGGGGGAAAACAAAATGAAGAAAAAAGCTCTTACCGCTGCATTGGCAGCCGCCTTCGTTCTTACTACTGCAGGTAGTGTATTCGCAGCTCCAATAGACTTTAGTGGTGATGTAAAACTTCACTATCGCTGGGAAACCCAAACAGGTTCTGACGACACTTCAGGTGGAAAATTATGGTTCCGTTTGAATGCCAAAACAGAAGTTGCGAAAAATGTGGATGCTTATGCCCGTTTTGCCAGTCAACACCTCACTAATGATCATATTGGTGCAGATTTTAATTCAACTTACTACGGCACCAGCAGCGCGACCTCTCTTGACCGTTTCGGCTTTATCGTAAAGGGTAAAGATTTTAATTATACGATTGGTCGTCAAGGTACAACTCTGGGTGGATTGGCTCTTATGTACAGTACTGATGGCTACATGGGTGAAGGCATAGGCGCTATTGATGGCGTAACTGTCACTGGTAAATCCGGTGTAACCAACATTAAAGCTGTTGCAGGCGAAGTGTGGGACGATAAAGCGGCTACCCAGAAGCTGTATGCTCTCGATGCTTCTTACAGCCCCGCTAAAGATTTGACTGTTGGTGGAACTCTTATTAGAACTACTTCTGCTGATGATATTAACTATTGGGGAGTTAATGCCGCTTATACAACCGGAAAAGCTACCTGGCTTGGTGAGTACAGCAAAGCTAATAGCGATGCAGGCGACAAAGCATATGCGTATGGCGTATCCTATGCTTTTGACAGCAAAAACTCAGCTTATACTTTCTATAGCAGCGCAGGAAGTGCGTATCCCTTTACTGATTTTGACCAAAATATGAAGGGTATGTACTATGGTGTAAGTCACAAAATAACAAAAGACTATACGTTTGACTTATTCTATAAAGACATGGAATACATTGATGGAACAGATGCTGGAAAAGATAAAACATCCCTCCGTACTACTGTTACCTACAAATTCTAATAACAGCGGCGACACTCACGTGAGTGTCGCTTTTTTTATTGTTGCCACAGAACGTTTCTTTGACTACCCAGTCATTTCCTTGTTGTGTCTCTGCCTATTCTTATGTATAATAAGGATAAGAGAGGGGGATTACATATGAAATTGAAAAAATCCTTTGTTGCCGGTTTACTGATATTTTGCCTCCTGTCAGTCGCGGCTGTTCCTGTTACCCAGGCCTTTAGCCTCGGCGACATACTAAAAGTGGGTGGCATTGCTATCCTTATCGATAAGTTTGCCGGACCGCTTAATAGCTTTATCAATACGCTTACCTTTAAAAGTGGTGGCAGTCATGAGTATGCAACTAAAGTCGTTCCAATCATTACGATCGGCAGTGGGGGCTATGTCGGTGCGGCCCAAGTTATGGGAACGCAGGAATTAGTGGATGAGGTAAAGGCGGTAATTCAGGTTGAAGGCAACTTCAATGGAAGTCAGTTCCGGGTCAAAGCCTTAATACCGATTGACAGCAAAAACCCGACTAACTTCTCCCGTGTCCAAGGCGTAGGCGTATCTGCCATGATTGACGTAAAAATCTAATAAGTTAGCTATCCTGCCAGCAACTGGCAGGATATTTCTTTTTTCAGCACGAATTATGTTTTAAAAGATATATAGTCTGTTGAAAACCTAGGGGGCTTTATCAACGGCCTGTGTATCTGAAAGATATAACCTGGGAGGGATTACATGTTACGCAAATGGATTTCCAGTACGCTCGCAGTACTGGTACTAGCTACAGCACCTGTATTGGCTCAAACGGCTGAACTTACAATTGTGGATAAAACTGCGGCAGTAGAGAAGACTTTATATGGAGCTGATCAAACAGGCTCATTATCGGAACGTCTTACCAGGCTGGAAAAAGAGATTTATGGTGCTGAGAGTAAAGAGTCACTAATGGGTAAAGCAGATAAGCTA
>Ga0366757_1034_pt1 | contig 16458 bp, 16 predicted proteins | sample TotcelHN113001K6_FD_207061 | JGI IMG/M metagenome (GOLD analysis project Ga0366757, IMG submission 207061) | Enriched cells from coal bed in the Powder River Basin, Montana, United States - Total cells N11 rep1 HSBNCT.N11.300.1.K6 ... | reverse complement strand
AGCTTTCAGAGCGTACCCAGTCGCAGCGTGATCGGCTTGCATATATTGATATGCGCTTGCGCTTCGTCGGAGAAATACGCCGCCATGATCTGGTCGGTCGCTTCGGCCTTCAAGCGGCGGCGGCCACGCGCGACATTGGCATGTACAAGGATCTTGGACCTCGCAACATGGACTATGATCCAAAAGGCAAGGTTTACGTCCGTGCTGAATGGTATCGGCCCTTGTTTGATCACTCTGCCGAACGTGTGCTGACGTGGTTGTCTCATGGATATGGCGATAGCGAACCACAGAAATTGCGGCCACTGATTGCGTGCGAAGGGGCAGCAATTTCCAGCAAAATTGACCGCGAAATGCTATCGGTATTGACTCGCGCGCTCGTTCGCAAGGGAGTCGTTGAGATCTCGTATCGTTCACTCTCTAGTGGCTTGACCACGCGCGAAGTTGTGCCCTTGGCGCTGGCAGATAACGGACAGCGCTGGCACCTCCGTGCCTTTGATCGCCGAACAAAAGGGTTTCGTGATTTCGTCCTGGCACGCATCGGCGATTCAAAGTTGGTAGACAGTGTTGTGCAAGATCACGAACGGCCAGATCAAGATATCCAGTGGAACCGGATTGCTGAAATCGAGCTGGTCCCACACCCCGGCAACGTACAACATCCCGACACCATCGAAGCAGAATATGGCATGGAGAATGGTGTGCTTCAGATGCGTGTGCGGGCGGCAATGGCCGGGTACCTAATGCGTCGCTGGAACGTGGACTGCACCGAAGACCACAGTCTTAAAGGAGCCGAATACCACCTTTGGCTGCGTAACCGACAGGCGCTCTATGGCGTAACCAATCTCGTACTTGCACCCGGGTACGAGTCTCAGGAAAAGGCGTAGGCATGCTAAAACTGGAAGAAATCAAAAAAAACGCCATCTCAGGTATTGAGCCAGGCCATGTGATGCGCATTGTCACCACGGAGCCCGTTGACGACAACGCGCTGACTGTCTATTACAAAATGTTTGACGGCAAACTTCTGGAGCGAATGCTTTTTCGCGCCGACCAAGCGAATCTATCGCTGGCAGAAGCTGGCCGCCCTTGGGTATTTGATGCGCCAGGAGAAGAATTCAAGGAGTTGTTTTGCACGAAAGAATAATGCCAATGTACTTTGATACGGCTTCCACCACGCGGATTGCTCCCGAAGTGGTTGCTATGATGGTTTCTTGCCTTGAAGGCGGCGATTGCTATGCCAATCCGTCATCTGTGCATCAACCCGGCCTGTCGGCTGCTTCAGTTGTGGAGTCAGCCCGTAAAAAAATGGCAGCAGAGTTAGGTTGTGAAACTGATGAAGTGGTTTTTACATCCGGTGCCACTGAGTCCAATAATTTGGCACTGCGTGGTATAGCGGTAGCTAATGCTGCAAGGGGACGTCATCTAATCACTTCAGCGATTGAGCATAAATCGATACTTGAGAGTTGTCGTGCCTTAGAGTGTGAGGGATTTGAAGTCACTTACTTGATTCCAAATCGGAATGGATGGATAGAGCCGGAGTCGGTAAAAAAGGCACTGAGACCAGACACCTTGATTGTCTCTTTGATGCATACAAATAACGAAACAGGAGTGTGTCAACCACTACAGGAAATTTCTGAAATATTGGCCGACGCAGGTGTACTTTTACATGTCGATGCGGCGCAGGCAGCGGGAAAATTTTCCATAGATTTCAATACCTCATCCATTGATCTGCTGTCCCTTTCTGCGCATAAATTTCATGGGCCAAAAGGAGCGGGATGCTTAGTCATCCGTAATAGGCGGCATTTACGGTTGCAACCGATTTTATTTGGTGGCGGTCAAGAACACGGCGTTCGCTCCGGTACGCTTGCAACACATCAAATTGTTGGCATGAGTGAAGCGCTCAGTCTTGCAGCATCTAGACGCGAGAGTGATTTTGTCCATGTAGGCAACCTTAAATCAATTTTTTTGACGCAGCTTGGATCCCAGCTTCCTATTGAACAGCACGGCGATTCGTTGACCAGTTCGCCATACATAGTCAATATTTCTATTGCCGGAATCAGTAGCGATGCCTTGATTAATCAACTGTCAGATGAGGTTGCCATTTCATCTGGATCAGCTTGTTCATCGGGCACCGTCGACCCTTCATATGTGTTGAGGGCTATGGGTATAGAAGGTGACGCACTTTATGGCGCAATCAGGGTGAGTTTTAGCCGTTATCACACAGATGCAGAAGTCTCCTGTGCTGTTGAACGAATTGTTACCGCTGTACGCCGCATGCAGAAATTGGATGAAATTGAATGAAACTAAATACGAATAAAGCAGCCTTTGGACAACATGAAACTTTTCCGATGCGGTACGGTTGGATGACAAAAGGGGTTGAAGCGCTAACGAAATCGCCTGATTTTTTTGCTAAACCCGAAGAAGCTATGATTGAGCTTGGTATCGGTAGCAATATGGTGAGAGCGCTTCAATATTGGTTGCGTGTTACTGGTATCGCACGTTTTGATCAAGGGGAAGGAATTGTCACTCCTCTTGGCGAGGCACTCATCGGCGATAAAGGTGATCAGTATCTCGAAGATGAAGCAACGCTCTGGATTATTCATTGGTTGATAGCTTCCAATGCAGAACTAGCGACTGGATTTTTTTGGTTCTTTAATCACTACGCGATCCCTCGCTTTCAAGATAAAGATGCCCTCCAGGCGCTGAGTGAATTTGTCGCATCAGAATTAAAAACAAACCGTTCCCTCAGCACCTTGAAATCTGATATTTCGACGCTTCTCCGTATGTATGCACCAGTTACGGGTAAAGCGGACGAACACTTGGATTCACCACTTGGGCAGCTTCAACTTGTAGAAAGAGACGAAGGACACAGTCACCGCAGTCTGCGCAGTATTCGCCCATTCTTACCACCAATCGCATTGCATTTCGCGCTACAGCAGATTTTTTTCGCTCAACCTAAATTGCCCGCGATCCCAATTCGTTCGCTTTTGTATGGTGGAGATGGGTGGGTTGCGCCTGGCGCCGTTTTTCGTTTGAGTGAAGAAGGTCTTATGGACGCATTGCATCGCGTGATGGAAATCTATCCGAAACACTATGAACTCCGCGAAACTGCGGGGCTGCATCAACTTTATCGCAGTAGCAGAGCAAACGACGCAGTATCTGTGCTTCATGGGTATTATCAAGGAGGGCGGATTCAATGACCAGCTTGAATCATCAAATCCGTATCCGCTCAAGTTATACCCGTTCAATTAATTTGCAGCGTGATAGCGATAATCTGGATCTAATCAATTCTTACTTGCTCACATCAAAGGCAATTCAGGCACTTGAACAAATCGCGGAAGGACTGACACACGAATCCAAAGAAAGGTCTTTGGCCTTAATTGGTCCCTATGGTTCCGGCAAGTCAGCTTTTGCTTTATACCTCTCTGCTTTATTGGGAACACAGGAGGGTACTGCACGTCAAGTTGCACTTGCTAAGCTCAAATCATGTGCGCCGCATCTTTTCTCACTTTTTAAACGGGCGTTGGCAGGACAACGCGGCTACCTGCGAGTCGCTATCAACGGTATTCCAGCGTCTTTGACGCGACAAATATTGGACGCTCTTGCACTTGCTGCCGAGCGAGAAAGTCTTGACAGGGCGTTGGTTAAAAAAATACGTGCTGCGGCGAAATCCCTCATTTCAATGAACCAAGTCTTGTCACTGGTTGGTCAGGTACAGGATATGTGGGCGGATGTTGGAGGCAACGGCGTTCTCATCGAAATTGATGAGTTGGGCAAGTTTCTAGAATATGAGAGTTATCACCCGCAGCATAGTGAGATACATCTGCTACAACTATTGGCAGAACATGCTCAACAGGGGCACGCAGCACCTTTGTATTTGGTGGTAATGCCGCGCTTGAGGTAATCGACAAGAACGCCAATTTCCGCTCGGTGGCCCCGATCGTGCAGATGCTGAATCGTATGCGCCCCGATCTGCCGCAGATGGTGAGTGACCCTGACGCGCCAGGCGAAGCGCGCGTATTCCACACCAATGCATGGCCAGGAGTCAGGCGCACGGGACAGGGCGGGGGCCACTGGACAGGCGATACCAGCGCCGACGCGGCCAGAGCCTATTTCGGTCACATCAAGAGACGGCTCAGCGGCGAGGGCTGGGATTTCGCAGTTGGGAAGACGAAGATACTCATGCTCAGCCATAGCGTTCTGGCTCGCGAACAGGGATACGCGAGCATCCCGCCGATTTACGGTCAGTTCAACGACCCGTGGCTGAAGAAAGATGATCCCCATATCAAGTTTCTGACCGACCAGCTTGAACCGGCTTGCGCGGCGTTCGAAGCGCGGCGTTACGGCGAGATGTTCGAGTGCTTCGGCGCGGGCATGCCGCGTATCCGCAAGCACATGGACAAGGTCGCATGGGCTGACGCGATGGTGGAGTTGATCGCGCTACGGCTTTCTGGATCGATTGGTGAGGTGATCGACTTTATCGCTGCGCAGCCACACATGCGGCTTCCCGAGGCGGTGGAGGAACGCGAAAGAAGGCTGGTGGAAACGGGGCCTGAACCTGTCGAGGGAGAGTCACGGCGTGTCACCCAGTTGCGCAAGCTGCGGGCCGTTTCTTACGCTGAGGTTATAGCGCTAGACCGATTCATTGATGGCCATACGCCGTTTGCAACGAAACATGGCGTGAAGGGCGCCGAGTTTGAGAATGTCCTCGTGGTCGTCGGCAGAGGCTGGAATAAGTACGATTTCGCCCAGATGCTCGCATGGAGCGACGCCGGCCCACCGGCCGACAAGGTGGAGTTTTACGAAAATAATCGAAATCTTTTCTACGTCGCTTGCTCTCGGCCGAAGGTTCGCCTAGGAGGCTGTCGGACTCAGGGTTTTTGATTCATTTTTCGATGTATGCTAAGCAAATCCAGACTTGTTAGCGTTTCAATTCATCGGAATGGGCGCGTGAGAGCCGTGCGGAGCGGATTTTGTGCTTCGCCGGCGCTCTGCGCACGCGTATTTATGCTCTTTTTCCTCGTTACGCCATGTTTAAAGTGCTCATGCGTTTTAAGTTCCAGGCCAAGGCAACCAGATTCCATTCGTGACGTACTTTTTCCACGCCGCGCAACAGAAACTGCCTGAATTTCATCACATGCTTGATGATGCCGAACACCGGTTCTACCGTCTGCTTGCGCAGCGCATAGTCGGCTCGGCCGCTTAGCGTCTTCAAGCGATGCGCCATCTGCGTCACCGCATCGGCATCTTCATTGTCCGGCAGCGGCTCCGGTTCCGTGAAGCGCGCCAATAGCCCGGGATAATGGGCTTCCCGCCCCATTGCAATCATTGGCTCAACCCCCGCTTCGACACACGCGTCCACATTGGCGGCACTGAAGTAGCCAGTATCGGCACACAGCTGTTCCGGCTTGCCCAACTCCGCCTCGTGCGACTTGAGCATGGCCAGCATCGGCTTGATCTGCTGCTTGTCGTTGCACGCCTGCGTCACGCCGGTGGCGACGATCAGCATGCTGCCAGCATCGACCGCGCACTGGCCGTTGTAGCACTGCTCAAAGCCGCCGCCCGACACCTTCATGATGCGCGACTGTTCATCGGTCAGATTGATCTGGTCCTTGTCTTGCGGACCCGTGGTCGGCGGCTCGGGATCTTTGCCGCGCGGCTTCTTTCCCGCCTTGCGCTGCGCGTCCCGGCGGGCGCTCTTGGTATCAAATTCGGCCTGTTGGGCCGCATCGCGTTCCCGCGCCCGCTCTTCCAGCTTGCGCTTGGCCTCGCCCATCACAGCCAGCCGTTCTTCGCGCCGCGCAATTTCCTGCGGCACGTTCATCCCGTCCGGCAGGTTGTTGCGATCTTCGCTTTCCGCCAACGCCAGCAGCTGTTTCACCTCGTCCCGCAGCAGTTTCTCGATCTTCACCAGATGCTCCCACGACAGTGCGCGGTGCTTGCTGGCATTGGCCTTGACCTTGGTGCCATCCACGCTGATCTTGCCGACCTTGAGCATGCCCATTTCACGCGCCAGCACCAGCACCTGGACAAAGAGCTGCTCCAGTTGGGCGCCAAAGCGCCGACGGAAGGTGGCCAGCGTGTCATGATCAGGATGCGTATTGGCGGCAATGTAGCGAAACGCCACCGAGTCATACGTGGCGCGCTCAATCTTGCGGCTCGACGGCACGCCAGTGGCGTAGCCATAGATCAATAGCCCGAGCAGCACGGCCGGGTGGTGCGCCGCCGATCCTCGCCCTCGGTAGGCGCGGGTCAGTTCGGACAGATCCAGTTGTTCGATCACTTCCACGATGAACCGCGCCAGATGATTCTCAGGTAACCATTCGTCTACCGACGGCGGAAAAAGGTACTGGGTCTGGCGATCGACTGGAATGAATCCGCTCATGCTTGGCTCATGGGGCTGGTTATCGGCAAACACGATTTTATCTGACGGATATCCCGGCATCCAGGAAAAAGAGAAAGTCCGACAGTCTCCTAGCGCTGCTCTTCACACAGTTTCTGAGCCCAAATGCCATGACCAAGCTGACGGATTGGTTCAGCGCGGAAAATGTCGTCGCGCTGCCCGGCCAGCCTGATGAGGCACTGGCATGATCGGTCCCGCTATACGTGCCGGAGGGGCGGTTTAGTGGAGGCCGGGTCCCAAACGGATGGGCTCGACTTCACGGGGCTTACTGCACTGGCCGCGAGCAATGTGCAGGCGGCCATCGCGAGTGGTGACAACTTCCATGGTTATATTCCGTCGGAAAGCCTTGAGTTCATCGTTCGGAACTATCGTCGGCTCGCATCTATGAAGGCGCTCGAAGCGGCGTGGCTGGATGCTTATGTGCATGCGTCCAATTTCAAAGAGTATGGCGTCGAGATGCTCAAGGCTGTGTTCGATGCATGCGACCGAGATCGTCTGCTTGAACTCAAGCCAGTAGGCAATTTGGGCGCTGTGGCGGCAGGTGGTCGGGTGACCCTGTTTCGCGGCTGCGCCGGTTCTGTCCATAGCATGGGAATGTCGTGGACCACATCGCTCGACAAGGCGATCTGGTATGCGGCCCATCACGCGGAGTTCTACGATCTGACGGATCTTGCGGTCTACGTGACAACGCTGCCAGTGGCGGAGATATATTGCCGGCTCGACCACTACGATCATGATTTCATCGCCTATCCGCGTCAGGCGTGGCGCGTCGATGTTCCGGTCGAGGAATACCGATTGGACCGTCCTCGCTGAATGGATAACCGGTAGTTTGGCCGAGAAATCGCTGGTCATCAGCGTGTGTTCGTCGAATTTCGTATCCGATGCTCGATGGATATCAATTGAATTTCATTGTGGTGGTTGTTTTGCATTGGCCCTTTGCTGGATCGCTTGGCATCGCTCCATCAGAGATTCAAATGGCTCCGCGTCATCGAGGAATAAGCCGTCATCGACCATGTGTTGATAGTCGGTTGCCAATTTGGCCAACGCGCCGTCATCCGGTACAAGCTGGAGCCCACCTGCGACCGCTGCGTGATAGTCGATGGCGTCGCCGTGCGTGTTCTTTTCTGCAAAGAACACGCTCTTGTGGTCGGCAACGGCGCGGGCGAGAGCTTTGTCCGCGATAGCTGCGGCGGCGAAGCCGGCAGCGTCCAGCCTCGTCACGTCGTGCCAGTGACGCGCGAAGCGGTCACCACCGCGAAACTCGCCCTGCGCGCAAAAAACGTGTATCGCCGTGGCCTTCTCCCAAAAGGTGCGCTCGGCGCGCATAACCTGTGGTGTCGCGCTGGGAAACTCCACCCCTTGCAAATATGCGGCCGCATCGCATCGGATAGCGCGTGCTTCGCTGGGCTCACCGGTTGAGCGGGCGCCGAACTCCAACATGACGGCGGGCGCGACATAGCCGGTGCCGGTGGCCAGCGGCGCGTAGTCAATGAACACTTTGTCGTCCTCGGCCCGCACGGTTGCCGGTAGGTCATCTTGTTCAAGATCGCGCTTGAGACGTGGCACGATCTCGGCGCCGACCCAGTCCGACAGACGCGCACGAATCTCCTTGCTCCATTTCTTCTCCTGGCTCTTGCTGGTTGGCAGTGGCGCATCCGCGTCACCCACCAGATCGGCGGCGATGGCGCGGATGTCGTAAGTCAGATCCACGTCTTCGGAGAAGCGCCGGATGACGCCATAGGCCTTCGACAAGGACGTGCCACCCTTGAATACCAAGTGGTCAGCGTAAGGGCCGGCAAAGAGGTGCCGCAGCGACCAGACTACCCAGATGTCTTTTTCCAGCAGATGGGGCAGCAGGCCCGATGTGTTCGCTGCGAGGTCGAGCGCCTCCAGGCGTTCGGCGGTGGATAGCTGGAAGAATTCAGCCATAGGCCACCAGGGCGCTGATTTCTTGGGCCATCCATGTCGGCAGGCGCGACCGCGCCGAAGCGACTTCTTTTAGTTCGGACGGTGGCAGTTTGGCGCGCAGCTTCTGGATCGCTTCCCCAGCTTTTTCCGGGCCTAGCCAAGCCAGTGCCCGCACCACCTCGCCCGCAGCTCGCCCAGGAAAAATCAGTTGCCAAATTGGCGCGTGTCGGAACTCAATCATCTGAGCGCCCAATTTCAGGCGGCGGCTGGGGCCGGACGTGAGATAGACCGCTCGCATTGGGACCTGCGTGGTCAGACCTAGCGCGTTGGCGGCGGCGGCACCGTGCGACACGATGGTTTCCCCACGCTGGTTTGCCAAGCCTTCGACCATCTTGACGGCCGACGGCGCGCGGGTGCCGAAGCGGCTTTCGACGGGCAGGACATAGATGCCGCGACCGGCGCGCAATAGGGTGCCGCGCTGCACCAAACGGGACAATACTTGATCCACGGCTGCGCGACTGCCCAGGTGCAATAGTTCTTTGGCGACCAAAGGCGTACCCTCCGGCGCTCCGGTGGCGTGTTCCAAGATTTGTTTGGCGAGGGTCTGCATGGCGATATCTCCTGACTGAAAGAAGTATGAGGCTATTTCTGACACTTTTCAAGTCCTAAAGCTCTGGAGTGCAAAGTCCATCAAAGGCCTACGAGCTTGAAGCTGAATGAAAAGATTGACGAATCTCGAAAATTGCACCAAAATTCGATTGACGAATCTTAAAAAGTGCACAAAATGAATCTGCCACTGCCAGCCACCTTCAATCCCGAGCTTTCCTCCGACCGCCTAGAGGCCGTATCGCAATGGCTGTTGGACGAGCTGTATGCGACAGAAGACGACTTGTCCCGCCCGACTGACAACGGCTACACCCGTGGTTGCACCACCTTTGGGCGACAGAGAAACCGGATCATTGCGGAAGCACTGTCGGCGCGGCATGCATGGCTCGGCTTGCCGAACAGCAATAACGACATTGTTTTCAGCGTCGCGGGGGTTCCCTGTCGGTTCAGCAACGACGATCCGTCGAATCCGTCGAAAGATGCGGTACTGACGGCCAATCGCTACCAGTTGGACTTCCTGGAATTTGCGACGGATAGCGAACCCGCCCGTTTCTGTTTCATTATCGACCGGGGCCACGACGGCGCGGCCGACCCGCGAGTCGAGTTTCTCGGCTTTACGCCTAGCGGGGTGATCGCCTGTCGTTGGGTGTCGAACGCCGTGCGTGTGTTGCGCGTGGAAGGTCAGCAGACCTTGCCGCAACCCGTCGATGTGGCGAAGCCCCAGGTGGCACCGAAGCGGCGCGACGAAGGCGATGCCGCCTCCGAAGCATTGCGATGAGCGACTTCGTTGGAACCAATCTTCGGCTTATCCGCCTCTTCCACGATCTGTCGCTCACAGAGTTGGGGGACCGGGTCGGGGTGTCAAAGCAGTTCCTCAGTCGTGTGGAGAACGGGGCCGAATCAGTTGCCGCTCCGCTTGAGAATTCGCTTGCCCAAGAACTGGATGTCCTGCCCGAATTTTTCTATCACCTCGATCCGAATCCGATTGCCGATGAGCAGTGCCACTTTCGTCGGCAATTGACGACCAAGGTTGTGTTGCGCCAGGTCGCGCGCGCGCGCGGCGAAATGCTCAAGCGCTTGGTGGGTGTGCTGGATGAGCACGTCGAACTGCCCCACTACCAAGTGGGTGAGGCTGATCCGGAGTCTCCCGAGACGATCGAGCGCGCCGCCGAAAAATTTCGTTCGCTTTTTAGTCTTGGCCTGGGTCCGCTGAGCAATGTCACGCGCATTGCGGAGAACGCCGGCGCCGTGGTGATGAAGGTGCATGGCCTGGCAACCGAAATCGATGCCGTGTCGTTCGCGACAAAGCGGCCCTTGATCGCGTTGAACAGCTCTGGGCGTTCGGCATGTCGTGAGCGCTTTGGCATTGCTCACGAATTGGGGCACTTTTCGTTGCACATTGGAGTGTTGACCGGCGACCGGCTAACCGAGACGCAGGCCAACCGTTTTGCCAGCGCGTTTTTGCTGCCGCGAAGCACGTTCGCCAGCGAATGCGGACTAGCGATCCGTGGTACGCGTCTCAACTGGCCGGGCTTATCCGAGTTGAAGTTGCGTTGGGGGGTGTCAAAGGCAGCCATCATTTTTCGTGGTCGGCAGCTTGGTATGTTTTCCGATGACCAGGCACGGGCGGGGTACATCGGACTCAATCGCCATGGTGAAGCGGTGCAGGAGTCAGAGGACCATCTGATTGCGAACGAAGAGCCGGAGGTCATCGCTGAGAGCCTGAAAGTGATGAAGGAGCACTTTGGCTTCCCGCAGTCGGCAGTCGCGCGAGAGATGCGGGTTCGGCCCAGGCTCTTGCAAACCCTGCTGGCGTCGCCTCCTTCAGAAGGTGCGGACAACGTCGTGAATCTGCTGGCTACGGATCGATCGGCGCGAAAGGTTGCGCCACTATGAGTAGTCCCGCCGCCGGCTACAGGGGCTATGCCGATCTGGCGGGCCATCAAGTCGAGGGCGCCGACTACAAGATCCACGTACGCGCGAATACACAGTCCTCGGTCGCAGTAATCGCACCGCATGGTGGCGGCATCGAAAGGTACACGTCCGAGATAGCGAGTGCAATCGCCGGCGAAGATTTCAATCTTTATATGTTCGAGTGCATCCGGCTTTCCGAAAACTATGCGGCGCTCCACCTGACTAGTCACCGGTTTGACGAGCCGCGATGCTTGGAATTGCTGACTGGTTGCGATCATGTCGTCGCAATTCACGGCTGCGGTGGTGAAGCGCAACAGGCGCTGGTTGGTGGGCTCGATGCAGGGCTGAAAGCGGTTGTGGCCCAGTCGATAGCGGCCCTCGGGATCGAAACGCTGTTGGCGGATCATCCATTTCTCGCCGTCGATCCGATGAACATTTGCAACCGAGGCCGGCGCGGAGTCGGCGTGCAGATCGAGATGACAATGCCTTTGCGGCGTCAAGGCCCGCGCGATGAACTCTGTGCTGCTATCCGCTCGGTGTTGTTGGCTTTGCCGAAACATTCATGCTGGGGAGCGAGTGACTAATGATTCTGACCGACCACGAAACCAAGATCGATCTCCTGAACAACGAAGCGATCGCCACAACAATCATCGGCCTGCTGCGTGAGCGTCCTGATCGCCCCGTCACAATTGGCGTGCATGGCGACTGGGGCGCAGGTAAGTCCAGTGTTTTAGAGATGATCGAAGGCGGACTCTCTGGAAACGGTGATGTTCTCTGTCTCAAGTTCAATGGTTGGCGTTTTCAGGGCTTTGAGGATGCCAAGATTGCGCTGATCGAGGGTATTGTCACGGGCCTTGTGGAGAAACGGCCAGCGCTGACGAAGGCCGCAGGCACGGTGAAGGATGTCTTCAATAGCATCGATTGGTTGAAGGTCGCCAAGAACGCGGGCGGCCTGGCGTTAACTGCGTTCACCGGCATCCCGACACCGGACCAAATCGGAGCCATCGTCAGCACACTGGAGGGGGTGCTCGCGGACCCCGGCCAACTTGCAACCAAGGAAAATATTTCCTCCGCGATCAGCGGCGTGAAGGCGATATTGAAGCCTTCCGAAACCAAGAACGTACCAGAGGAAGTTGAGGCGTTTCGCAAGGCATTTGACAAACTGTTGAAGGATGCCGGCGTCGAGCAACTGGTTGTGCTGATCGATGACCTCGATAGGTGTTTGCCGGATACTGCCATTGAGACGCTCGAAGCCATTCGGCTGTTTGTCTTTACGGCGCGCACGGCGTTCGTCGTGGCTGCGGACGAGGCCATGATCGAGTATGCCGTGCGGAAGCATTTTCCGGATTTGCCGGAGACAACGGGGCCACGCGACTACGCAAGGAACTATTTGGAGAAGCTTATCCAGATACCGTTTCGGATTCCAGCGCTGGGCGAAACCGAGACACGCATCTACGTGACTCTTTTACTCGCCGGTGCGGAAGTGGGAGAAGACGATGCGGGATATCTTGAACTCATCAAGGCAGCACGGAAGCGGCTGAAACGTCCATGGGAGAGCGCGCCATTGGACGCCGCCGCAGTCAATACAGCGCTCGGTGAAAATGCTAACAAGGCGCATAACGCATTGATGCTAAGTGATCAGATCGGTCCTATTTTGGCGAGTGGGGCGAAGGGAAATCCTCGGCAGATTAAGCGTTTCCTCAACACGCTTCTTCTGCGGCAGAAGACGGCGGATGCGCGCGGTTTTGGCGATGAGATCAAGTTGCCGGTACTGGCGAAACTGATGCTTGCCGAGCGCTTCTTGCCCAGCCTTTTTGATCAGATCGCCACCGTTGCGGTGACGCATCCAATGGGGCGCTGCACGGACTTGGCTGCGTTGGAAAAGGTCGATGTGACGGATGACACCGACTCCCGCAATCCAAGTACCAAGCCGAAGGCGGTTGACGGGAAGGAACTCAAGGCCACTGGGGTTATTGCTGCTGCGATCACAGAGAGCGCAATTCTCACCGAATGGAAATCGTCGCAGGCGATTCTGGCTTGGGCTCGCGTGCAGCCTTCCATTGCGGAGATTGATCTTCGTCCGTATTTGTTTGTGACCAAGGATAAGAAGGACTACTTCGGGCCAGCGTCGGTGCTTGGACATCTCGCAGTGGTCGCTGAAAAATTGCTTGGTCCCAAACTTTCTGTCCAGACGCTGGAGTCGGAACTGAAGCAACTTGCCCAGCCCGAGGCGGAAAAGCTATTCGAGGCAGTGCGGACCAAGATCATGAGTGGAGACACCTTCGATAGCCAACCCGCGGGCATCGAAGGGATGGTCGTGTTGGTGAAGGCGCAACCGACTCTGCAAAGCAGATTGCTTGATTTTCTCAATGCATTGCCTAGCAGCCGGTGCGGCCCTTGGGTGGTAGGCGGCTGGCAAAGTGTGTTCAAGGACACTGAGGCACTCGCTCGCCTGGATCGGTTGCTCGATGCCTGGTCCAAGGTAACGAGCAACCAGATGCTGAAGCTCGCGGCAGAGGCTGCGATCAAGACTCCGAAGGCAGGTCGCTAATGGGTACATCATCAGCATATGGTGGCCCTGGCGGAGGCACTCCGTTGGTTCCAACTTGGCTCGGATCAGAGAGCGCGGCCGATGCGCCCGCCGCACCAGCGGTGCCCGCTGCGCCTGACAGTACGCCAGTCGGTGACCCAACGGTACCGCCCCCCGTTCCTTCAGCACCACCGAATCGACCAGCTATACCCGCGCCGGCCGATGCCAGCCGATTCACTAGCGCACGCGGCAACTTCACTCGCTTTGCGCACTCCGGCGGTAGTGATCGCGCCAGCTTGGGCCGTGCAGTCTCAGGATATGTGTCCACCTCATCCGGAGGTGCGCGACAAGCCGCCCAGCGCATGGGCGCCTCACGGGGCGCCGGAGCGAGGCTGCTGGGCTTTCTCACGGACGCACAGGCCCGGGGTGCCCGAGAAGCTCTACGCTCACTAAATCTGGAGGAGTTAGCCGGACGTCCAATTGCCGAAGTTTTCGTCGGTTTGGCTGACTACATCTGTCCGAGTGCTGGAACCGTCGATGAAGGCATCGCTCGGGAGGCATTCATCGAGACGATCATCGAGCTGACTACGCTCGGTGTGACGGACCTGGATGCGCTCACGCCTGACCAGATGCAGACGGTGTTCGAGCTGTACGCAACCCATGCCATCGAGGCGCGCCTGTGCAATGACATCGGAACCAAGCTCATAACCGTCCCCACCGACGCGCAAGCTGCGCTCCGTGTTCAGGGACAGTTGCGCGATTTCATTCGAAATGGCGTGAGTGATGCTTTGACTGCAGCCCGCGCTGAAACTCCCACATTGACGCAGGATCGCGTGAACTCGTTCGTTGATTCGGTATATGAACGTGCTTTCGGTATCCTCCAAGCACTTGGAAACGCGGAGGCTGACCAATGAAACGACAGTTTCTCGCTGGGCGTTTCGGCCCGGACGATGTGATTGAAATTCCGAGTGCTGCCGACGAACAGGTGACCCAATTGCAGCTCGTTGCCGGCGAAAAATCCCTCGACCATGGGATCGGCGGTGCGCTAACTAGTCTGAAAAGTTTGGGCGTCTTCCCTTCCGAGATCGGTCTTGACCTGCTCGTCGTTGCCGCTCTTGTTCACGCGGCCGATACGCGAATTTCACGAGCCGAACAATCGCAAGACTCATGGACCCGTGAAATCAGACTAGTTGTTCCGGTCAGTGATCCTGATCGCTGGCAGGCCGCTGCTCGCACGCTGACACGCACATTGGACTACTTGACCGGGGATCGTTGGACGGTGGGATTCCGTCGCCGGCCCGAACGGTTTCGCAACCTGGCCACGCCGCCGGCTAGTCTGCTACCGCCGCCCTTCGACACGGTGAGCCTCTTCTCCGGCGGGCTGGACAGCTTGATTGGTGCCATCGATCTCCTGGAGAGCGGTCGCACGCCGCTCCTCATAAGCCACGCGGGCGAGGGGGCAACCAGCGATGCGCAGAACGCCCTGTTTGGTAAGTTGAGACAAAACTATAGCGGATCATCGTTTGATCGCCTACGGGTTTGGATGGCCTTCCCAGATGGTTTGGTAAAGGACGTTAGTTCTGAAAGCACGACGCGCGGTCGGTCGTTTCTGTTTTTTGCGCTCGGGGTTTTTGCCGGTACCGGTCTTGGCTCAAATTTTGTGTTGCGCGTACCGGAGAACGGACTGATCGCCCTCAATGTCCCCTTGGACCCTCTGCGTTTAGGTTCGAATAGTACAAGGACGACTCACCCGTTCTACATGGCAAGATGGAACGACTTGCTGGTCGAGTTAGGTATCGGCGGTCGCGTCGAAAATCCCTACTGGGATAAGACGAAAGGCGAGATGGCCGCTGAATGCGCAAACGGCCTTTTGTTGGGGGCGACTGCTGCAGACTCCTTGTCGTGTTCATCACCGTCGAAAGCGCGGTGGCAAGGACATGGAATAGAGCATTGTGGCTATTGTCTCCCATGTCTGATTCGTCGCGCTGCGCTCGATGCAGCTTGGGGAGCCGGTCGTGATTCCACGGTCTACACCGTGCCTGATCTTCGAGCGCATACCTTGGACACGCGTGAATCGATCGGTAAGCAGGTGCGCTCATTTCAGGTTGCGATCGAGCGTTTGCGTGGACGACCTGACTTGGCAAAGCTGCTCATTCACAAGCCTGGGCCGCTGACCGACGAAATTCCACGACTTGATCAATTGGCCGATGTCTATCGGCGCGGCCTCGACGAAGTGGCGCGCCTGATCGATGGCGTGGACACGAGACCGAGCTGATATCGAGACATTCATGATCGCGACAAACGGTCTGGTGGACTTCCACTGCCATCTTGATCTGTATCCGGATCATCCAGCGGCGGTCCGGGAAACTGATGAGGCGGGTGTTTTCACGCTGGCAGTGACGACCACGCCCAGAGCGTGGCCGCGCAACCATGAATTGGCGCAAGCGACGCGCCATGTGCGGGCCGCCCTGGGATTGCATCCGCAACTGGTCGCCGAACGGGCGAGCGAACTTGCGATCTGGGATTCCCATCTTTCAGAAACTCGCTATATTGGCGAGGTAGGCCTTGACGCCGGTCCACGATTTTACAAATCCTTCGAATTGCAAAAGCAGGTCTTTCAGCACGTGTTGCAGCGTTGTGCCGAGGCGGGAAACAAAGTCATCACAGTGCATAGCATTCGTTCGGCAAAAGCGGTTCTGGATCACATCGAGGCATACCTGCCGCCTACAAATGGCAAAGTCGTGCTGCACTGGTTCACCGGCAGCAAGGCAGAGGCAAAGCGTGCTCTTGACTTGGGCTGCTACTTCTCTATCAACGCGGCGATGATGGACAACGAGCGACATTCGTCGATGGTCGCAGCCATTCCCCTCGATAGGCTGCTGACAGAGACTGACGGGCCTTTCACCAAGACGGCAGATCGGCCTTCGAAACCGGTAGACGTGGCTGTAGTTGTTGAAGCTTTGAGCCGCCTACATGGTGTTTCGTCATCGACGCTTGCGGCTACTGTCCGAAGCAACTTGCGCAACTTGCTGGGGCCGAATGGCGAGGGTGATTGATGTGAACGGCCTGTCCGCCTCTTGTCTTGCTGAACGTTGTGGCAGCC
>Ga0366757_1033_pt1 | contig 16840 bp, 16 predicted proteins | sample TotcelHN113001K6_FD_207061 | JGI IMG/M metagenome (GOLD analysis project Ga0366757, IMG submission 207061) | Enriched cells from coal bed in the Powder River Basin, Montana, United States - Total cells N11 rep1 HSBNCT.N11.300.1.K6 ... | reverse complement strand
ATAAGACGCTGGAAAAACTGAAGGCGCTGGCTACCGTCCGAAACGAGAGCCTGTTTGAATCCCTTACAGATGAGGAAATCGTCGAGGGACTTCCCTCCAAGGCGGTGGATAGCATCAAAGAAATGATCACCGTCCTCAGTCAGTATAGCCAGGAAAAGGACAACCTCAAGGTTTCGGATATCTACGACGGACTTTTAGTCCGAACGGGCTATTTGAAAAACTTGGAGCTGCAAAATACGGTGGAGGCCGAAGGCAGGATCGAAAATCTGCTGGAATTCAAATCCGTAATCTATGATTATGAAAAAGACAACCTGCAGCTTTCCTTATCCGAATTTATGGAGAAGGTCGCCCTGATGTCGGAAATTGATAATCACGATGCCGGAGAAAACGCCGTTGTGCTTATGACCCTGCACAGCGCGAAGGGGCTGGAGTTTCCCGTGGTGTTTATTCCGGGAATGGAAGACGGTTTGTTCCCTGGTTGGCGTGCCTTTGAGAAGGCGGACGGGATTGAAGAGGAAAGAAGACTTTGCTATGTAGGGATGACCCGGGCAATGCAGAGGCTGTATCTGACCAGCGCAGATGTGCGTACCTTATACGGAAAAACCGACTATACGAAAGAGTCAATGTTTTTGAGGGAACTGGACAAATCCTTAATTGATGGGGATGCGATTTATGAAAAAAAGAGTTCAACCGGAGGTTATTCCGGTACCGATATGGGACGAAATCCGGGCTGGAGTCAAGGCGGAGGAAACGATGGGTATTCCGGTTCGGAAATATTCCGGCCCTTTGATCAGCTGAAATATATCAAACAAAGCCAGGGGGCGGGAGCACCTGGCAACAAGGGCGGCGGATCCGACCTAAAAGAAGGGGATAAGGTCAGCCATAATAAATTTGGGGAAGGGTTGGTTCTTTCGATGGAAGGGAGCACGGTAACCATTGCCTTTGATTCAGTGGGAGTGAAGAAGCTTGCAAAGGATATCGCGCCAATCAAGAAAATTTAACGGCCCGGAAATAATACAAATAGAATAAATAATTGCCAAGGAGTACGGATATGAGTGACAAGCTCAGGATAATGAAAGAAAAGGTCAAGATCCTCAATGAAGCCGCGAAAGCGTATTATCAGGAAAACCGGGAAGTCATGCCCAACATAGAGTATGACAGGCTATATGATGAACTGCTGGAGCTGGAAAAGGAAACAGGCACCGTTTTGTCAAACAGCCCAACGATTCACGTCGGCTATGAGCTGGTAAGCGATTTGCCGAAAGAGGTCCATGAGAGGACGATGCTTTCCCTTGACAAAACCAAGGATGTGGGGGCATTGAAGGAATGGCTCGGGAATCAGATCGGGCTGCTTTCCTGGAAGCTGGATGGACTTACCATCGTATTGACCTATTCCGGCGGGAAGCTGACAAAGGCGGTAACCAGAGGGAACGGTGAAGTCGGTGAAGTCATCACAAACAATGCCCGCGTTTTCGCGAACCTTCCGTTGACGGTCTCCTGCCAGGGCGATCTGGTATTGAGAGGGGAAGCGGTGATCCGCTATTCGGATTTCTATAAAATCAATCAGGAAATTGATGATGTGGGTGCCAAGTACAAGAACCCAAGAAATTTGTGTAGCGGCTCTGTCAGACAGCTTAACAACAAAATTACCGCAGCGAGAAATGTCAATTTCTTTGCCTTTTCCGTTGTGAAGGCAGATGGTCTTGACTTTAATAATTCAAGGCACATCCAGATGGAGTGGATGAGAAGTCAGGGTTTTGAGATCGTGGATTATAAAAAGGTGGATTCTGTGGGGCTGGAAGAAGCAGTTGCCTGGTTTGCAGCGCAGATCACGGAGAGTGATCTTCCCTCCGATGGGTTGGTATTGACATTGGATGACCTTGCTTACGGCGAATCCTTAGGGGCGACGGCGAAATTTCCTAGGGATTCCATCGCATTTAAATGGCGCGATGAAATCAAGGAAACGCAGCTGCTGGAGATTGAGTGGAGCGCATCCAGGACAGGGCTGATCAATCCCATCGCAATTTTCGAACCCGTTGAATTGGAGGGGACAACCGTCAGCCGTGCCAGCGTTCATAATTTAAGCATTCTGGAAGGGCTGGAGTTGGGCATCGGCGACACCATAGAAGTATACAAGGCAAATATGATCATCCCGCAGGTCTCCGGTAATCTTACGAGGAGTGGTAAGGTCGTAATTCCGGAGCATTGCCCGGCATGTGAAAGCGATACGCTTATCAAGCAGGAGAGCGGAGTGAAAACGCTATACTGCCCCAATGATGAATGCCCTGCAAAGCATATCAAATCCTTCACCCACTTTGTCAGCCGGGATGCTATGGGCATTGATGGCCTGTCCGAGGCGACCGTTGAGAAACTGATCGATAAGGGTCTGGTCAGGGAGTATGCCGATATTTTCCATGTCGATCGTTATCAACAGGAAATTACCACAATGGAAGGCTTCGGGGAGAAGTCCTTCCGGAATCTCGTCGATTCCGTGAACAAGGCAAGAAAAACAAATCCGATTCGGTTGCTGTACAGCCTTGGAATTCCAAATGTGGGGCTTTCCAATGCGAAAAATATCTGCAAAAATTTTAAATACGACTGGAAGGAAATCCAAAATGCTGATTATGATCAATTGATTCAAATCAATGGCATCGGCGATGTGATGGCAAAGGCCTACGTCAATTACTTCAATGATGAAGATCATCAGTTGATCGTTGCGGACCTGCTTCGGGAAATAGAGTTTGAAGAACAGACAGCCTCCGTTTCAACTTCAGAGCAGATCTTTGAAGGCTTAACCTTTGTAATAACCGGCTCTGTGGAGCAATTCAAAAACAGAAATGAGATGAAGGAAACCATAGAATCGTTGGGAGGTAAAACAACCGACTCCGTTACATCCAAAACCAATTATCTGATCAACAACGACAACCTATCCGGTTCAACAAAAAATAAAAAGGCCAAGGAATTGGGTGTAAGCATTATTACAGAAGAACAATTGCTTGATTGGATTGTCAAAATGAAAACGATTCGTTAATAAAGAAAACGAATCGTTAGCAGATGAATTTGTTATTTCATATTGGGAATTGTAAAGTGCGCTTCCATGGCCTGGAAACGCACTTTCGAAGAAGAGATGCTCTTTTAAATTGTAGCGTGTCCTGGTCCGATGATTCCATTGTTGTATTTATCAAGTATAGTAACCCAACTTAGCACGGATGATTTACTTGACTTACTTAATGTTGACCAGTTATGATAATCGTTGCTTGATAGGAAGTTGTCGGCAAGAGTTATTGTGGCTTTTACTGCGCTATCATCTGCTTCATTTACGATATTGAGTTTCGCCGCCAAGAGTTGAGCGTAAAGTTTTGTAATGCCATTTGATGGATCGCCATACGTTTTCATTCTGAGCACATCGACTGCGATTTCCGCTGTTGGCACATATATGCTCTTTGCCGCTGCAGGGTTTCCTAACCAAATAGGAAGCAGGTCGGAAACCATGTCGGTTTGAGGCCCGAATCCAGCGTGAGTCTTCCAGTAGCCAATTGTTAATGTTGCCCCTTGACAAGGAACATGGATGATTACATTCCAATTGTCTGAAATTACTGTCTCGGTGTCATTTGTTACAGCTGTTGCAGTGTTTGGATATTCATAATCTCCACATGTGCTATACGGGCCAACATTTAATGAATATTGGAATGTGCTAGGCTGCCCATCATAAGATACTACGCCAAGCGCACCTGCCTTATCGTCGGTTACTGTTACGAATTTATCTATCTCGGTCATCACAGCATTTGCAAAATCTATAGCTGCTGTTCCAGAATACGCTGTTGTGCCGGAAGCTGATGGGTCGGCATCATAAGAATAATCGTAGTTTTGAAGTGTTGCGGTTGCTGTATTCGTTCTTGACGTTGCATCCGGCAGATCTACGATATAAGTCAGCGTTAAAGTCTCTCCGGAATCAATTGTATATGGAAACGTAACGTTAGAATCTACAGTTGCATCAATATCCTCTGATACAATATCTGAAACGCTGTTAATTACTGCGCTGATTGGAGCTGGGTTGTATACTAATATTTGGCCTGTCGCTGCATAGGCGAAGTCTTCATAAGTAGCGCTCAAATCAACAATATAATTCAACAAAAGAACTTGTTCTTTAGCGAGCGTGACTTCAGACTGATCGCCAGTTTTAGTAATATCCCAGAAGTACTGCCTTGTATAGGAGGTATTTGCGCACTTTGAGACCTGAAGATCATAACAGTTAACGATTACACTTGCTGAGGCGGATTGACCCGTTTCTAGAATCGTAGCAGTATTGTTGTTCGTACCTTGATCTTCACAAGTGAATGTTTTGTCGTAAGAGATAGAACCGCTGTTCGCAAAATTCCAGCTTCCGCCGTTTGTATCGCCCACGTTGATTTCATCATTGATCAAAGTTGGAGAAGGATCAGTAAGGGTATCGCTTGGCCCTGGTCCAAAAGGCGTGCCAAGGTGCCCTGAATGATTTGTAATTGTTATGTCAGCAGTAACCTTATAGTTGGCTAAATCAAGGTTGTCGAATTTAAAATAGTAGTCGTACGATTCGCCTGGAGCAAGTACTGGATGATCGCTAACATCGACAGATTTAGTTTCCAAAATGTCTCTTGATGGTGGCAATGTTAGATTCACAGTGATATTAAAATTTTCAGTAGCAACGACACCACCATTTGTTACGGTTACATAACCTTCAACATATTGTTCTTCAATTAGATTCCCTTTTGTAACATCAATCGTATATCTTGATGTACCGGTATCACCACGAAATAGATCCCATTCAGCTGGTGTTGCATTTTTGTGGATATCCCACGGGAATTCTTGAGTCCATACAGAATTAGCGTCCACAGATGATGACAGTGTTGTGCCGTTTTGGCCTGCACGCATGGACGTATCGCTTTGTTCTACATTCATTGTCATATCTATTTGTTCTTCTGCAAATGAAGCAACGGATCCTAGTGCTAGAAGCGCAATGATCAAAGTAAGTGACAAAATTAGTTTAAATTTTTTCATTTTGACAATCCTTTCTGATGTTTATTGATGAGGTATCGGTCTTTTGAAATGAAACCTCCCTTGCTTATACATTCGTATCTTTCAAATACATAATAGGGTTATTTCGTAAGCAAATAACCAGATTATTAGCCAAAATAGGACCTTCTAAGTTTAGAGTGCTTTGTGACAATGTTACAGCAGTTGATGCAAAGATAGAGTATATTAGATTAAGTTAATGCTTCATGATAAAGGAGATTTGCGTATGACCGTTACTTTTTATGTACTTGCAATGCTGGGGCTAACATTGTCATTTTGGAAAAGCAAGGAAAAGACAGGGCTTGCATTAAAAAAGGCCTGGAAGTCCTTTGAGAATATTTTACCGCAGCTACTCGCGATCCTGGTCATCATTGGAATCATGCTGGCCATTCTGACCCCGGGACAGATTTCTGCAGTTTTGGGAAGCGAATCTGGTTGGATCGGTGTTCTGATCGCTGCAGCCATTGGATCCATTACTTTGATTCCGGGCTTCGTTGCATTCCCATTGGCAGCAGCCCTGCTTCATAATGGAGCGGGATATATGCAGATTGCTGCATTCGTATCCACGCTGATGATGGTGGGAATTGTCACGATGCCGCTTGAAAAACAGTTTTTTGGGATAAAGGCTGCGATAGCCCGCAATGCGGCGGCGCTTGTCTTTTCGCTGATTGTCGCATTGGTAATGGGGGTTGCGCTATGAGAAGAATTTTAAAAAGATATCGGGTATTTTTATTGCTTGCAGCAGTGAATCTTGCTGTTGTTCTTATCTGGCCGGAAATCGGTATGAAATCACTGGAGTTAACAAGGGTAAACCTGATCGATATGCTAGCCGTGATCCCGCCCATCTTTCTTCTGCTTGGACTCCTGGATGTCTGGGTGAAGAGGGAAACCATGGTCAGATTTATGGGGAAAGGCTCCGGAATGATCGGTGTTTTACTGGCCTTCTTTATCGGTTCGGCCGCCGCCGGGCCTCTTTACGGAGCATTTCCGGTTGCCGGAGTACTCTTGAGAAAAGGCAGTAAGCTCTCGAACGTTTTCATCATGATAGGGGCTTGGTCTACAACGAAGGTACCCCTGCTTCTGTTTGAAGCATCCGCACTTGGGATCAAATTTACAGTGATACGACTACTGCTGGACGTTGTCGGAATTGCTGCAATTGCATATTTTACAGAAAGAATTCTGTCACAAGACGAAAGACAGGATATTTATGACAGAGCAGTCAAGATGGATACGTGAAAAAATAACGGATTATTTCTATTGAAATAGTAAAGCACGAGAGTTTGATTTAAATCAAATCTGCTCGTGCTTTCTGCTGAAGGCTTTAAAAAGAAGGCGCGAGTAAATTGACGTATGTTCATAATTACGCTAAAATAAGACGAGAGTAAAAAATCGTAAAAAAGTAATCTTCATCTGAGAAATGGAGTGTGTTATGGGTATAGATGTTGATAAAGACTGTAATACTGATTATTCAAAAGACAGGAAAGGAGTCCCAAAATGAGTGAAGAAAGGTCTATTGAAGCAAGAAACAAAGCCGGTAATTATTTTAAAGAAGGTTATAACTGTGCAGAGGCAGTATTTCTAACTTATCGAGAATTGCTTGCACCCGAGATGGATCCTTCCATGGTAAGACTTATGACCGGATTTGGCGGAGGAGTAGGAGAAGCCGGATGTATGTGCGGAGCGTTGACGGGGTCAATCGCTGCGCTCAATATGATCAAGGGGAGGACAACGAATCAGGTGCCCCGTGATGAAGCGTATCAATTGGCAAGGGAATTCACAGAGAAATTCACAGAGAAATATGGAGTGACGTGCTGCCGTGCGCTTAATCCGCACCCTTTTGAAACCAGGGAACATCTGACTAACTGCCTTAAAATCACCGGAAATACCAGTAAGATGCTTATGGAGTTTCTCGATGAAAAAGAATTGATAAAATAAGCTTGATTCTTTCATTAATCAAAGGCAAAATAGGAGAAGAAATCACGATAATTGATTATACACATTGATGAGGGATCATAATGAATATTATAAAGGTTTGGGCTGCATATTTCAGTGCGACGGGAACCACAAAAAAAGTAGTAGAGGGTATGGCAAGGGTTCTTGCGGAAAGACTGGGAGCTGAGTATGAAGCGTTTGATTTTACGCTGCCTGCCCTAAGAAAGGAAGCGGTAACGTTTCATGCAGATGATCTGGTCGTATTTGGCACACCGGTATATGCCGGTCGTGTACCGAATGTTTTACTAAAATATTTGGAGACGATCGAGGGAAATGCTGCTGCTGCCGTTCCGGTAGTCTTATATGGAAACCGGGATTATGATGACGGCTTGATTGAGTTGAGAGACATATTGGAAAAAAGAAATTTACATACAATCGCAGCCGCAGCTTTTATCGGGGAGCATTCTTTTTCCGATATCCTGGCAAAGGACAGACCGGATGAAGCTGATATGCTGGAGGTATATGATTTTGCCGGTAAAGTTGCCGAAAAAGCAAAGGGCATCACTGATTTGGGTGGGATGCGCCCAGTGCCTGTAAAAGGCATACCGGATCCATACAGAGGCTATTACCAGCCACGGGACCGCAATGGAAATCCCGTTGATATTCGAAAGGTGAAGCCTTTGACGAATGAGAATTGTAACAATTGCATGATCTGCGCTGACGTTTGTCCCATGGGCTCCATCAGTCACGACCAAGTGAGTGAGCTTACCGGGATCTGCATCAAATGCGGTGCTTGTATCAAAAAATGTCCGCTGCATGCAAAGTATTATGAAGCGGAAGCATTCCTGTACCACCAGCATGAATTGGAAGAAGAGTACACGCGAAGAGCCGAGCCCGCGTGGTTTCTATAAAAGGGAGTATCATGGCAGAATAAATTATTTAAGGAGCTGTTTGAGTAAATGAAAACATCGAGGAAAAAAGAAAATAGAATTATAATATTTGTTGTCCTTATATCATTCCTGCTGATCTATGCAGGAAACAAAATTGCGATGAAGGATATGAACTTTTTCAACCAAACGAATGACCTTATCGTCGCAAAGGCAGAGGTAACAAAGGTACTGACTGAATCTGTGAATGAGTATAGTACAATATTATTTGAATGCGAAATCCTGGAAGGCGATCAAGCTGGCCAGATCATTACCGCAGGCCAAACCATTGATTCCGATACAGCATCCAGCATCAGAGTTGTGGAAAAAGGGGATGTTATCTTTTTAGGAGATGCGACGGAGTATGAAATTGGTGCGGATTGGTTCTTGTATGAATACGAGCGCTTTAACGGAATCGTCTGGCTTGGTGTTGCTTTTGCGGTTCTGCTGCTGCTGTTTGGCAGGAGTAAAGGCTTAAGGACTATTATCTCACTGACCTTTACTAGTGCTACGATTTTCTTTGTTTTTATACCCGCCATCATTTCAGGATACAATATCTATGTAAGTGCGATTCTCGTATGTATTTTTATCACGTTTATGGCATTGCTAATAGTACAGGGGCCCAACGCGAAAACCTTAGCTGCCGGGCTCGGCTGTATCGGTGGTTTATTGGTTGTGAGCCTGATTACACTTGGAATGAGTGAAATCTTGAAAATTTCGGGACTGGTTGACGACGATTCCTACTTTCTGCTTTATCTGGATACGGCGAATCCGATCAATCTAAAAGCGATTGTCTTTGCTGCGATCACAATCGGTGCAACCGGGGCGATTCTTGATATTGCGGTTGATATTGCTGCATCACTGAGCGAAGTGCACCGCCATGCTTGTAAGATATCCCTCCAGCAGACCATAAAATCAGGAATTACGATTGGACAGGACATCGTGGGAAGTATGGCAAATACTCTTATCCTTGCCTATATTGGAAGCACATTGGCTATGATTTTACTTCTGCTTGTTCATACCGGTTCCCCCCAAGATCTTCTGAACAGTGAGCTGATCATTGTTGAAATCCTTCAGGCACTAGCAGGAAGCATTGGTATTCTGTTTACCATACCGCTTACCTCCATCAGCTGTGGTATCTTATACAATAGGACAAAAACAGGTTTGAGCAATCCTCAAGCGGAAGAGTAGGGATAGTTAACCAGCCCCTATTCAGCATTGGGTTTTTCCATCCATTATACGAGACGAAGCAGAGCTGCACCTTGGGCGACTACAAAGCATAAGACAACCCCGGTAACAGTAGGGATCAGAAATGCAGCACCGGTCCATTTCCAGCTTTGTGTTTCCTTGTGGATCGTCCATAACGTGGTGGCGCAGGGCCAGTGGTTCAAAGAAAACAACATCATACATACAGCGGTAAGCTGAGTCCAGCCATGATCCAAGAATAATTGTCTTAACTCTGTCAGGCTATCCAGCTCCAGCATGGACCCACCGGACAGATAGCTCATAATCAGAATCGGTATGACGATTTCGTTGGCCGGAAGACCTAGTAGGAAGGCCATTAAGATGTATCCATCCAACCCCAGTAATGTTGCAAAAGGATCCAGAAACTGCGCACAATGAGTCAGCAAGCTCTCATCTCCTATGGAAATGTTCGCCATCACCCAGATGATCAAACCGGCCGGAGCCGCTACCGCAACTGCACGGCCTAATACAAATAAGGTTCGATCAATCAAGGAACGTACGATGACTCTTCCGATTTGCGGTCTTCGATAGGGGGGGAGCTCCAGCGCAAAGGAAGACGGCAATCCCTTTAGCACGGTTTTGGAAAGAAGACGAGAGATCAGGAGTGTGATCATGACGCCCAATACAATTACCGCAAGGATTGCTATAGCAGCTGCGAAAGACTGAAATGCACCGGAAAAACTGCCTGCAATGAAAAGACTTGAAAGGGCGATCAAGGTAGGAAATCTACCGTTACAAGGCACGAAATTATTCGTTAGTATTGCAATGAGCCGCTCCCTCGGAGAATCAATAATCCTGCATGAAATAATACCTGCAGCATTACAACCAAAGCCCATACACATGGTTAATGCCTGCTTGCCGTGGGCACATGCTTTTTTAAAATAATAATCCAAATTGAAGGCAACACGAGGGAGATAGCCCAAGTCTTCCAATAATGTGAATAGTGGAAAGAAGATCGCCATCGGCGGGAGCATCACGGAGACGACCCATGCCAATGTGCGGTAAACACCGTACACAATCATATCATGAACCCAAACAGGTACGCCAAGCCAAAAGAAAAACGCAGAAAGCTGTCCTTCCACCCAGAATAGACCATCAGCCAAAAGAGCGGAAGGAACATTTGCACCGACAATCGTTATCCAGAAAATCAGACCGAGAAGTGCAATCATGATAGGAATGCCATATAATCGAGAGGTCAGTATGCTATCAATATCACGTACCTTTTTATAGCGGGCTGTTCTATTTGAAAAAACAACCTCATTGCGAATATCCTCGGCAATTGATACGATATTGGAAACGATTCTATCCTGTAGTTCCTCCAAATCACTGAGCTCCTGGCATATCATAGCGCGAGCTTCCTTCAACTTCATCTGCAGTGCTGCATTTTTTGAAAAATCCATATCTAAGTAAGCGTTCATAGAATCTTGGAATGCATTGTCTCCGTCAATGAGACGAAGTGCCATCCACCTTTTGTGAAACCGACTCTTAACAAAATCTTCAATTTCAGGTTCGATTTTTTCTATCGCATGTTCAATGACAGTATCATAGTGAATCTTAAATGGGTTTGTAATGATTTTGCCAACCGCTACCTTCTCAACTGTGTCCTTTAACTCCTGTAAGCCTTTTCCGCTTCTTGCAGAGGTTCCAACTACAGGCACACCGATCCGATCTGATAACTTTTTCAGATCAATCGTTATCTTCTTTCTTTTTGCCTCATCCAATAGATTGACACATACGACTACTTTGTCCGTAATTTCCAATATTTGAAGAACCAAATTTAAATTTCTTTCTAAGGAGGTCGCATCAGCAACAACGACTGTTACCTCCGGATTGCCAAAACAGATAAAGTCTCTGGCTATTTGCTCTTCCATCGAATTGGCAAATAGAGAATAGGTTCCGGGTAGATCAATCAGAATATAGTTTTTTTCGTTATGCTTAAACCTTCCTTGTGCGTTTGTTACCGTTTTGCCGGGCCAATTTCCTGTATGTTGATTCAGACCTGTAAGTCTGTTGAACACGGTGCTCTTTCCTGTATTCGGATTTCCTGCCAGCGCGATTACAATCTCGTCCGATGATTCCAATTCAACCTTGAATTTTTCCTTTAATACACCGATGCTGGTAGATTGTATTGTCAAACCCATTTCATGCCTCCTGCATTTTTTACATTAAATTGACTCAACAAAAATTTTTGATGATTCTTCAGACCGTAGAGCAATTACAGCCCCCCTGATTTCATAGGCAACAGGATCGCCAGCCGGACTTTTTCTTAAGGATTCTACCGTTGTATCCCTAATCAGTCCCAGATCCAACATTCTTCTGCGTTCAATCCCGTCCGCTGCAAGGGTTTTTACTTTTCCGGTTGAACCCACGGGTAATTGATTCAATGGAATAAAAGTTGTACTCATATTAAAACTCCTTTTGTTTAATTTTGTAAGTTAACAGGATTGCGGAACAACCCTAAAAATAAATTAGCCATAGGAAAATATATTTGCCTTAACTAATTTATAAGATATGAATCATTTATAATTTTTGCTACCTGCAGAAGGAAAAAGAGATATTATATTGTGCTATGCATAATACCTTACAAAAAAATAGTGAGTGCTGAATAATTTGTATTCAGCACTCACTAAATGATAAGACTTTCGATCTCGATTTTTTACATAATAAAATAATCAGGAATCAGATGACCGTGGGGTACCTTAATTATGGCATCCATGCTCATGGGCATGACAGGAATCACCGGAGTCAACAACTGCTCCGGCCAGCCATTTTTCGGCCACAGCCTTCACTTGGCCGCTGCACCCGCGATAAACGTCGATTCCGCAGCTGCTCAATACATTTACTGCACCATCACCCATGTTTCCGGCAAGCATAACCGTGACGCCCATTTCCGAAAGAGTGCTGGCAATATTTGACTTGCAACCGCAGCCTGCAGGAGATGCAATCGTTTCCTGGGCAATGATTGCCTTATTATTATCGATTGTAAAAACAGTAAAATACTCACAATGACCAAAATGATCATCAATGAAATCCTGTCGTGATGGCAATGCAATTTTCATAAATATCCCTCCGATACTTGTTCGCATGTTTTTAATATATTAACAACTATTATATCGCAGATAATTGGCATATGTCAATAAAATGAGTCTGCTAGTGTCCGCCGCACTCATCACTGTGCTGATGCTCATGACATACTGAGCCGGTGGATTTCAGTTCGCCTTTTAAATATGCTTCTGCAGCGGTCTGTGCATCGCCGGCCGCACCGACAATCACTTCAATGTTTTTCTCATTGAAGATTTCGATGGCGCCGCCGCCCATACCGCCGGAGATGATGACATTTACCCCCAAATCATTTAAAAAATTAGGAAGGAATCCAGGTTTGTGACCCGGATTCTCCACCATTTCACCTTGAATGATCTTGTCATTTTCTGCTTCAAAAATAAGAAATCCTTCACAATGGCCGAAATGCTCCGTAACCATTTTACCTTCACTTGCAACTGCTATTTTCATTTTGACACCTCCATTTTTTCTATTTTACAAACAATATCTTTTAAATGATCTCCATCAAACAATTCAATCATACCTTTGTCACATAATTCTGCAATGGCAGGATTCAAAGGTAGTTTTGCGGTCGTTTGAATCTTATGCTGCTTTGCGACCTGTTCAATGTTACTGTTGCCGAATACGCTGATCCGGGTGTGGCAGTCAGGACATTCTAGGTAGGACATATTCTCAACAATCCCAATCACAGGAATATTCATCATTTCTGCCATCTTTACCGCTTTTGATACAATCATAGAGACCAGCTCCTGTGGTGAGGTTACGATCACGATTCCATCCACGGGGAGAGACTGGAACACAGTAAGGGGAACATCACCGGTTCCGGGAGGCATATCGATAAACATGTAGTCTACATCACCCCACATCACGTCTGTCCAGAACTGCTTTACCATTCCTGATATAATAGGGCCTCTCCAAATCACTGGATCTGTATCGTTTTCCAGAATAAGGTTCACCGACATGATATCGATTCCGGTTTTTGTTTTAATAGGCATAATACCCAATTCTGTGGCCTCAGCCTTTCTGCGGATACCGAATTCCTTCGGTACAGACGGACCTGTTACATCCGCATCCAAGACCGCTGTCTGGTAACCCATACGATTCATCGATACCGCAAGCATGGAGGTGACCAATGATTTTCCAACGCCGCCCTTGCCGCTGACTACAGCGATCACCTTTTTTATATCACTGCACTCATGGGGTTTTTCCAATAAACTTTTCGGTTGCGCTTCTCTTTCACTGCATTCTTCACTGCAGGATGAGCAGCTTTTGTCACAACTTTCACTCATTTTTGTTCTCCTTCTATCGTTCAAATTTCAATTACAGTGCGTGCCTGTGGCTAAATACTGGATCCGGTCGTCCAACACTTCTTTTAAAAGGTGATAGGCTTCTAACCCCGTACAATGACCCGTATAGAATTTTGATTCTGTGTTTTTAAGAAATTTTGCGATCCCTTCTATCACGTCACGCGCTTCGCTTCTTTTCGTGCTGGTTCTCATGAGATGAAATCCACTGATGATATAATCGGGATAACTGCCATTCTTGTTGTATACGTGTTTCATAATATTTACAATTCCATTATGAGCGCAGCCGGCTATGAGAACAGTTTTTCCGGCTTCTCTGATCAGTAAATTCTGCTCATGCCGGAAGTCATCCTTTACGATGGCTCCATCAGCAGGTTCCATATAAAGAGAATCATTGCAGGATGAAAAACATTCTCTTCCTAACACACCGGAAAAAAGCTCCATCTTGCTGTCAATCAATAAATTCCCATCTGTTAACTTCACGCGTTCATGTAATTTTAATGACGGGTCAATGCCGGCATTGACCGGGTCTTTCCCTCGTATGATTGAAAAGTAAGGATCAAAGGCTCTATCGTGAAGATAGACACAAGCCTTCTCATTCTCTTCAAGGAATGCACGTAAGCCGCCTCCGTGATCATAATGGCCATGAGAGATGATCGCAACCTCCACATCTTTTATCGTAACACTCATTTTATTTGCATTTTGCAGAAACAGATTGCCTGCGCCTGTATCGAACAATATTTTTTTATGATTTGCTTCGATATAAAGACTCAGACCATGTTCGCTGCTTAGTTCGGGAGAAATACAAGTATCTTCAACTAACGTCTTAATTAACATTTTTCTCCCCCAAACAATCAAACAATAACGACATGGTTTTTTTGTAAACACTTTTTGCAGCTTCGCCGGACGAGCAGTCTATATCAACGATACTGTAACCGCCGTTGATTGCCTCGACTGCTTTTGTATCATATGGTATTCTTCCGGTAAAAGGGATATGGTACCTTTGACAATACTTTATGATATGCTCGGTATTCTGCAGATTCGTATTATACTTATTGATACAAACTGCCGTTCGTAGCTTAAATTTATCGGCAGTGCTGATGATCCGTTCCATGTCGCTAATTCCGGAGATCGATGGCTCTGCAACAATCAGCACCATGTCTATCCCGCTTAAGGATGCGATAACGGGGCAGCCGATTCCGGGTGATCCATCTATAATTGCTAAATCAATATTTGCAGGGGATTCCTTTAACTGATTTTTCACTTCGGTAACAAGTTTGCCGGAGGTTCCGCTGCCCATCTTCAACTGTGCCGTTGAAAAGATAATGTCATTCAAATATAATCTTAACTCTCCCGCAATGGAGGCCTTCAGGGTTACGGCACGGGCAGGACAGATCGCCTCACAAACACCGCAGCCTTCGCAGGCATATGCATCAATGGAATAACCGTTTTCCTTACTGAATTTGATTGCTTCAAAACGGCAGTTCGATTGACATAAGCCGCATCGGGTGCACGAGCTGGAATCGATCGCTGCTTTCGACATCCCGAAATAATCTGTTATCCTGGCATCTGATTTTTGATTCATTATTAAGTGAAGATTTGGCGCATCAACATCACAGTCAGCGTAAGCTTTTGCGTTGGCAAGCTTAATGAAAGCACTCGCTATGGTTGTCTTCCCTGTTCCGCCCTTGCCGCTGAGAATTAACAGTTGTTTCATTTTATGCCTCCTCTGAAATTGTTAAAAGCAAATCGGTGAACAGGTCCTTATATCGTTTTATTTCTTTTGATGCGATCCGCGCTTCAGAATTAACCGTTCCAAGCTGATTATCAAAAGGAATTCTGCCTAAAATCTTGATTTTATTTTCCAAACAGAATTGTTCCGCGGGATTAAAGCCTTTAAAGCATTTATTCAACACGACTCCATAAGGTTTATCAAACAGCTTCACAAGCTCATGCACCATTGCAAGGTTATGAACTCCGAAAATCGTAGGTTCGGCAACCAATACACAGTAATCTGCATCCTTGATGCTTTCCATTACGACACAGGCGCTCCCGGGGGGACAATCGATGAAGGTATACAAGCTGTCTTCGCTGGGGCTGCTTAATAATGATTTAATAATTGGGGCTCCGGAAGCCTCTCCCGGATTTAGAATTCCGGAAATAACTGTAACGTGATCCGAGCTTCCTTTTTTAATTTCACCGATTTTTTTCGGTGTCTCGGACAATGCTTCCTGTGGACACAGCAAGACACAGCCCCCGCAGGAATGGCAAACCTCATCAAAAACAAACAGATGATCCTTAATATATGCGAGCGCATTGAATTTGCAAAAATCAACACAGGTCCGACAGCCATTGCATCGCTTTTCATCTGCAAAAGGAATCCAAACGGAAACATTCTCGGTTTTTATTTCTTTTGGTTTGAAAAAAAGATGACCGTTTGGTTCTTCCACATCACAATCAATATAAACCGAATGCTCGGCGACGGAAGCCAGATTTACCGATACCAAGGTTTTTCCTGTACCACCCTTACCGCTTAGTACAGCTATTTTCATGCTTAGTTCCCTCCGTGATTATGAAAGCCGGGATGGATCTCATTGAGCAAAGACAATTCTCCTTTTTCAAAAGCCTGGATATTATGGTCTAATCGATCCTCCTTGGTCTGGTAAATTTTAATATCTGCCGCCTTGAATACTTCGGCTGCATTTTCTCCGCAGCGGGGTGTCAATAAGGCTTCAGCATGGTTGTCTATGATCATTTGTGCAGCCTTAATTCCTGCACCGCCCTGACTGGCCGCAGCTTGATTGCTCAGAAATTTTGTATCCTTTGTTTCTGTGTCATAAATCATGAAATAAGGTGTTCGCCCAAAAGAGACGCATATGGTAGTTTTCATGGAATCTTCGTTTACAGGGATTGCTATTCTCATTTATTTTTCTCCTTAATTTTAATATTGAATTTTCGCTTATTGGCATACGCTCATTATAAATATAGTATATCCCATATTGAGCATATGTCAATAATGATTCGGAGGAATATCTATAAAAAAATGAATAGATAAAATTATGATTAAGGTTTAGGTAAGACGTAAACTTATTAATTGACATATGCTCATAATACATTTAGTATATATATAAAGAAAAAAATACTTTGGAAGTGAAAAATGGGGATAAAGAAGATGACTCAATCGAAAGAGAATTATCTTCGTGTGCTGCTTGAATTATCGGAAGTGCAACAGGCGATTCACTCCGTTGATATTGCTTGCGCACTTGGATTTACTCGAGCGAGTGTGAGCCGGATGCTCAAGCTTCTATCAGAAACGGGATA
>Ga0366757_1030_pt1 | contig 17551 bp, 13 predicted proteins | sample TotcelHN113001K6_FD_207061 | JGI IMG/M metagenome (GOLD analysis project Ga0366757, IMG submission 207061) | Enriched cells from coal bed in the Powder River Basin, Montana, United States - Total cells N11 rep1 HSBNCT.N11.300.1.K6 ... | reverse complement strand
TCGATATTGAGGGCATACTGGCCATTGCTCATAAGCACGGTGTTGATGCTATTCATCCTGGGTATGGTTTTTTATCAGAAAATAGTAATTTAGCTAAGCGCTGCGCAGAAGAAGGCTTCCGCTTTATTGGTCCCGAGCTTAACCACCTGATTATGTTTGGCGATAAGATTAATGCCCGCAAACAAGCAGCTATGGCCGGTATTCCTATGATACCCGGCAGCGACGGACCGGTGTTCAGCCTGGATGAAGTTCGTGCTTTCGCCGCTAAACATGGCTACCCTATTATTATAAAAGCTACCCTTGGCGGCGGCGGCAGAGGTATGCGCATTGTGCGCAATGCAGCATCGCTTGAAGAATCGTACCACCGCGCCAAATCAGAAGCCAAAGCAGCTTTTGGCAATGATGAAATTTATTTGGAAAAGTTGCTGGAGAACCCCAAGCATATTGAAGTACAAATACTGGGTGATACCCATGGCAATATTGTTCATCTTTATGAACGGGACTGTTCGGTTCAGCGGCGGCATCAAAAATTAGTCGAAATTGCCCCAAGCATTTCGCTGCCTGAAGAGCTGCGCACCGCAATTTGTAATTCTGCTGTACAATTGATGAAAAGTGTTGGCTACATCAGTGCCGGAACAGTAGAATTTTTGGTTGCCCCTGATAATCAATTCTATTTTATTGAAGTAAATCCCCGTATTCAGGTTGAACACACCATTACCGAAATGATTACCGGTATTGATATTGTTCAATCACAAATTCTAATCGCTGACGGTTATAATTTGCATGACGAAGAGGTGGGTATTCCCTGCCAGGAAAAAATCCAGTGTAACGGCCATGCCATTCAATGCCGCGTTACCACAGAAGACCCAGCTAATCACTTTATGCCTGATACGGGAAAACTTATGGCTTACCGCAGCGGCGGCGGCTTTGGTGTTCGCTTAGATGCCGGCAATGCCTTTACCGGCTCAGTGATTACGCCCTTTTACGATTCGCTGCTAGTCAAAGTTTCCACCTGGGGACTTACTCACAAAAGCACCATTGCGAAAATGCTGCGCTGCCTGGGCGAATTCCGTATTAGAGGTATTAAAACCAATCTGCCCTTTTTAGAAAACGTCGTCAAGCATGAGCAATTTCTGAGCGGCACTTATGACACTTGCTTTGTTGATACGGCACCGGAGCTTTTTGTTTTCCCTGAACGCCAGGACCGTGGCACTAAACTGCTGACCTATTTAGGTGATGTTACCATTAACGGTTATGAAGGAGCCGGTTCACGGGCCAAACCGGAATTTAAACGGCCTCAGCTGCCACAGACAATAAGCGGTGATCTGCCCGCGGGTACAAAACAGATTCTTGATACAAGCGGCCCCGAAGGACTGGTGCGCTGGATTAAAGAACAGCCGCAAGTGCTAATTACCGACACAACCTGGCGCGATGCCCATCAATCGCTGTTAGCGACTCGTGTCCGTTCTCATGATATGCTGCAAATAGCCGATGCCAGCGCCCGGCTGCTGCCTAATCTCTTCTCGCTGGAAATGTGGGGCGGTGCAACTTATGACGTGGCTTACCGTTTTCTCAAAGAAGATCCCTGGGAAAGGCTGACTGCCCTTAGAGAAAAATGCCCCAACATTCTATTCCAGATGCTGCTCAGGGCTTCCAATGCGGTGGGTTACACCAATTATCCAGACAATGTGGTAAAAGAGTTTGTCAACCTCTCCGCCAAGGCCGGAATTGATGTCTTCCGTATTTTTGACAGTCTTAACTGGCTGGATAACATGACGGTAGCCATTGAAGCTGTCCGTGATGCCGGCAAGATTGCCGAAGCTGCTATTTGTTACACCGGTGACATCCTTAACCCATCACGGACCAAATACAACCTTGCTTATTACGTAAGTTTAGCAAAAGAGTTGGAACAGTCTGGTGCACATATATTGGCTATTAAGGATATGGCCGGCCTGCTTAAACCAGAAGCAGCTTATCGCCTGGTGTCGGCCTTAAAGACGTCTGTCTCCATTCCGATTCACCTTCATACCCATGATACCAGTGGCAATGGCATCTACACGTATGCCCGGGCTATCGATGCCGGAGTGGATATTGTCGATGTAGCGTTGGCGGCGTTAGCCGGAGCTACATCACAGCCAAGCGGCAATTCCCTGTATTACGCTCTAGGCGGCCATTCTCGCCAGCCTGATCTTAATATCCAAGGGATGAATCAATTATCCGGCTACTGGGAAGACGTGCGTACCTATTACCAGGATGTTGACTCAGCCACCTGGTTTCCCAACCCGGAAGTGTATCTTCACGAAATGCCCGGCGGCCAATACAGCAATTTACTGCAACAGGCAAAAGCCCTCGGCCTGGAACACCGGTGGGAAGAGGTCAAGGTCATGTATAGCCGTGTTAATGAACTATTCGGCGATATTGTAAAAGTAACGCCTTCGTCCAAAGTTGTAGGCGATATGGCTCTGTTTATGGTCGATAACCAATTAACGGAAGATGAGGTATACGAACGGGGCGACAGTCTGGCATTTCCGAATTCTGTTATTGAATTCTTTCAGGGACAGCTCGGCCAGCCTTATCAAGGTTTTCCCAAAGAACTCCAGCGCATTATTCTCCGGGGCAAAAAGCCACTGCGCGAACGTCCGGGAAAACTAATGGCACCGGTAAAGTTCGATGAGATCCGGGAAACACTAAAAGACAGCCTTATTCGTCCCCTAACTGATCAAGATGCTATTTCTTACGCCTTATATCCCAAGGTCTTTTCTGACTGGACGCAGTTTGTAAGAAACTATGGTGACGTATCCGTTTTGGATACACCGAGCTTTTTCTATGGTCTAAAAACGGGCGAAGAAATTAAAGTGGAAATCGAAACAGGCAAAACGCTGGTAATCCGCTTGTTGCAGATTGGTGATGCCGGTCCCGATGGAATGCGGGTAGTAAGTTTTGAACTCAACGGTCTGCCTCGGGAAGTATTAATTAAAGACAATAGTGTTCAATCAACTGCGATAGAACGCCAAAAAGCCGACAAAGCCCACCCCGGCCATGTAGCAGCAACGCTTGCCGGCACAGTTGTTAAATTGTTAGTTGCCAAAGGTGCCCGCGTAACGCAAGGAGCGCCGTTAGTGGTTACAGATGCAATGAAAATGGAGACCACTATTCAAGCCTCCATGGATGGAATAGTCAAGGAAATATATGTCAAACAGGGCGACCGTATTGAAACGGGTGATTTACTGCTGGAAATAGGTAAGTAGTTACTACACAACTACCGTCTTGGTCTGCTCAAACCTTGATTGATAAGGCCTGGCAGACTCAGTGGAAAAAATACGGCTTATACTTTTGTCATTGCCACAAAAGTATCAAAAAGTCTAGGCCCAGTCTTGCAAAAAGGCTTGGAAATAGCGCCATCTTACTAAAAATCTGTGAAACTCGCTTCGCTCAAACACACAGATTTCTTAACGTAAGCTGGCGGTATTTCCATCCTGCGGACGGCCTTTTTTTCAGAAATGGCCGGTAAGAACGGGGAACGATGTGACACAGGAACAGCTAGTGAGACAGAATCGCTGCAAACAAAAGGGGGACTGTCCCCTTTTCCTCACTCTACTCAAACCTTGATTGATATGGCCTACAGGCTCAGTGGAAAAAGCCCGGTTTGTCCTTTTGTCATCGAAACAAAAGGACCGAAAATTCTAGGCCCAGTCTTGCAAAAAGGCTTGGAAATAGCGCCATCTTACTAAAAATCTGTGAAACTCGCTTCGCTCAAACATACAGATTTTTTAACGTAAGCTGGCGCTATTTCCATCCTGCGGACCGCCTTTTTTCAGAAATGGCCGGTAAGAACGAAGGATATGCGAGAAAACGTGTCACGGGGACGGTTCCATTGACACACCTGCAAGTAAAAAGGGGACTGGCCCCATTTCTCTTCCTTTCCTTGGTTCCTTGTTTTCGTCTCCTCCGACCCTTACGGAAATTGCTGTCCCGCAGGGTGGAAGCAGGCCTTCCTTGCGTAAAGAAATTCCGGCTGTCTGAGCGACAGCGAGTTTCCGGAAATTTTAGCAAGGGAGGCCTGCTTCCAAGGCAATTTCTGTACTGGTCTTGATTTTTTGGTCCTTTTGTATCAAGACAAAAGGACAGGTTGCGCACAACCTTCTCCATCCCTTGATCGGACTAGCTTCTTAGATTCTAAAACTTTTAAATTCAGATACAAATAAAAACCCAGCTTGTGTCACGGGGACGGTTCCAGTGACACACCGGAAAAGAAACTTCTTCCGTTCCTTGTTTTCGTCTCCTCCGACCCTTACGGAAATTGCTGTCCCGCAGGGTGGAAACAGGCCTTCCTTGCGTAAAGAAATTCCGGCTGTCTGAGCGCAGCGAGTTTCCGGAATTTTAGCAAGGGAGGTCTGCTTCCAAGGCTATTTCCGTACTGGTCTTGATTTTTTGGTCCTTTTGTATCAAGACAAAAGGACAGGTTACGCACAACCTACTCCTCCTTTGACCGGCCTAGCTTCTTAAATTTTAAACTTTTAATTTCTGATACAGATAAAAACCCAGCTTGTGCAGTGTTACTCCGCACAAGCTGGGTTTTATATTACCTGAATAAATACATCCATAATCCCGCCGCACACCATGCCCTCGTCGGCGGCGGTATCATTTAACATGGATACACGGTAAGTGGCTGACTGATTTGCATCTAGAGCATGCAAAGCCTGCAGGCGCACTTCCGACTCGGAGCAGCCGCCGCCAATGGTACCGGTAATGCGGCCATCAGGATAGACTAGCATTTTACTGCCTGCTTTGCGCGGTGTCGATCCACGGGTGCCGATAATGGTCACCAACGCAGCTTTACCTTTAGTCTGCTGGACATGACAAATAGCTTCCAGTAATTTTATATCCATACTGCCATTACCTCCGTTTAGCGCTAAGTGGCAAGCAGCTGCCCTTCCGAATGACCGCAATAATTTCTGCAACAATGCTTAGAGCAATTTCCTGCGGTGTCTGAGCGCCAATGTCCAATCCGATAGGAGCCTTTAGCTGCTTCAGCACAGCCTCCGGCACACCTTCTTCTGTCATCATTTCCTTAATACCACTCACTCTCCGCTGGCTGCCTATCATCCCGGTATACGGCGCCGGCCGCTTAAGAACAGTCCGCAAACACTCCAAATCATAGCGGTGTCCCCGGGTAACAATAATAATTGCTTCATAAACAGCCAAATCCAGAGCATCCAGTGCTGAGGCAAAACTATTACAAACCACCTGTTCCGCCTTGGAAAAACGGCTGTGATTTGCAAAATCAGGGCGATCATCCACTACCGTTACCTCGTAACCAACTAACGCCAGCAGTTCTACCAGCGGCTGGCTAATATGCCCAGCTCCCAATACCAGCGCACGGGGCTGGGTAACCAACCGGTCCCACAATAGGTGGTACTGCCCATCATAATCAATTATGATCATTTCAGCCTGCTGCCAAACAGTATTGTTGATAAATTCCATGACAAGTCTGGTAAACGCAGCATCAATAAGCTCTCCTGCAGGCTGTTCATCTTTAGGTATAACCAGCATTGTTCCTAGAAGGCTTTTTTCTTTATCTGCCGGTGTTTCCACAACAGTCAGAATATCCGCTTGCCCTGCTCGTTGCGCCAACTCCAGTAATCGTTCAAATCCGGTCATGCAACCGCTCCCCCTTCAGGCAAAAAAGTGCTTCCAGTACTCCTCCGCCAATAGCTCTCGCCTTATCGGATATAGTAAAGCAATGCTCCTTACGGCAGCGAGGATCAATATCACCGATTTTCATTCCTTTATAAACTCTCAAGCCATCGTGAAGCAAACCGCGCAATACACCGTCAATAGTTGCAGTCACAGGGACTTCATTTACCATTGCAACGGTCTCTCCAGCTGTAACAATATCGGCAATAGCCCGCATGCTCTGAAAAATGCCCTCTGCCGGAGCGCGTACCAAGCGCTCGATCGTATAACCGCCAATATCACCGGGAATACCGGTATTAGCCAAAGCTGCACCTTCATAATACACGCGGCCCAAGTCATGTCCGCGGGCCGTCTCTACCACCGCATGGACATCCTGGCCAGCAGTGAAACCCGGTCCGACACCAATAACAACCGGCGCATCCGTCAGAGCAGTACCGGTATTGGTTTTTGCAACAATGGCATCTACCACTCCCCAGGGAGTTAGCCTGCTTATACATGCGCCAGCAGCATCAATAACTACCGGAATAGCGCCCTCAGCCAGTGTCGGCCAGATTTCGTCCACCGTTACCCTGCGGCCTGTTACACCTTCTACCGTCACTTCACCGCTAAAAACAGCCTGGGCAAAAGCAATGGTACGGCGAATAACAGTTGGTTGAGCTAATTCGGTAATAACAACACATACACCACTTTTGTGCAGACGGTGAGCAATACCGGTAGCCAGATCGCCACCGCCTTTAATAACAACGATATTATTCATAAACACCTCAGTCAAATGGTATCATAATGCAGGCCGTTGAGGAACCAGGTTTCTCAACAACCAGTATCATAATGAGACAAATATTTCTAAGATGAGACAATGTAAAAGTATTAGCTACCTTTGACCAAAGCTTCTACAAGCTTATTTGCCTGCTGTGCCGTTCTTTGTTCATCTACCGTACATAATTCCCCGTTTTTCACAACAATCCTGCCATTAACAATAGTATAGTCTACCGGCCGGTTCACGCCTACCGTGGCAAGCAGTGATTTAGGGTCAAACTGTGCTCCTACATATTCTAAGCGATCTGTTCTTAGCAAAAAGAGATCTGCTGCCTTGCCTACCTCGATGGAGCCAATATCGGTCCGTCCCAGCAAGGCTGCTCCTCCCCTGGTGGCAAGCCTGAGCAAATCATAGCCACTAGGGGCCTTAGCACTGCTGGATAGCCTATGGAGCAGATAACACGAACGCAATTCGCTGAGCAAATTGGAGCAATCATTGCTGGCACTGCCATCTACCGCCAAACCAACCGGTACGCCTAACTCGAGCATCCGGGGCAGTTGAGCAATTCCTGAGGATAATTTCTGGTTTGATACCGGGCAGTGGGCGATTCCGGTCTGTGTATCTGCCAGTTTTTGCAGTTCCTGCTCATTAAAATGAATGCCATGGGCATACCACACATCAGGGCCTAACCACCCCAGGCTTTCCATATAAGCTAACGGCCGAAGACCCCTGGTGTGAAGACAATATTCCTCCTCAGTTTTTGTTTCCGCCAGGTGAGTATGGAGGCGTACCTGCTTGACCCGCGCCAGCTTTTCCGTTTCTGTCATTAGATCGGCAGTAACACTGAAAGGTGAACAAGGTGCCAGCACGACCTGCCGCATGGAATAAGGTCTCACATCATGATAATTTTCTACAAGGCGCAAACTATCCGTTAAAATAGTATGTATATTCTGCACCAGTTCATCCGGCGGCAAACCGCCATCACTTTTTCCCCGGGACATACTGCCCCGTGAGGCATGAAAGCGAATACCCAGATCAGCAGCTGCGTCAAATTGTCTATCAATAAACAGGTCCGATCGCTGCTGCGGAAAAACATAGTGATGGTCAAAGCAGGTAGTACAGCCGTATTTAAGAAGTTCTCCCAGGCCGGTCAGCGAACTGTAATAAATCACGTCTTCTGTCAGCCCCCGCCAAATTCCATACAGTGTCCGGAGCCAGTCAAACAGTTCCATGTGCTGTACTGCAGGCAGGTTGCGGGTAAATGTTTGATACAAATGATGATGCGTATTGACTAGCCCTGGATATACAATCATGTGTGTAGCATCAATGACAGTATCGGCAGACCAATGCTGATCACCAATAGCGGTTATACGATTGCCTTCAATGAGAATATTATATTGCTCAAAAACATGATCCTGATTATCGACCGTTACAATTGCCTGGGCATTTTTTATCAGCAAGCTCGCCATTATCTATCGCCCTCCACCTTATCCATCAATTGCAATTTATGTACATGCAAGTATTGTACCAATCTTAGATAATCATCCCACGTGTCTGCATCCCAAAAAACATGTTCGTCAAACCATTCTACTGGATCTACTATTTCCTGATTACCGCTGATAAAATGCCGCCCGCCCCGGTCTCCCGAAAGGGCAGCCAGTGCCGGCAGCCATGCTGAACCAAACAATACGGGGCTGCGATATTCGCCTTCATAGCAGGGCACCACAATCCGTTTATTACTGGCACTTTCTGCAAAGCGACTAATTAGCGCTTTGAGCAGTCCCGTTGTAATCAGTGGCTGATCGCCAGGCAGAAAGATCACCCCGTCCACTTTGCCAGATAAATGGGCTATCGCTGTTGCTACAGAAGATGCTTGCCCGCTTAGCCGGTTGGGATTAAAAATAGTGCGAATGCCATATTGACTGCCAAGAGCAGTTAGGTCTTGCCGCGGTTCACCAACTACAACAAGATTGTCCTCCCACTGTAATTGAGCAACAGTCGCTAATACATGTGCAAGTAACGGTTTATGCTCTAACGGCAGCAGCAGCTTCTGCCTGCCCATGCGGCTAGCCGTACCTGCTGCCAGAATAACAGCTCCTATTCGTATCGTCATAGGTCATATACCTCAATAGGCCGCATATTTTCACCATAACCTGCGGCAACTACACACCGGCAAATGCCGGCCCGATTGTGTCGCAGTTCTTGTATAACGGTCTTTACGTGACAGCCGCTGACAGCACCCGAGCCAGTCAGCAGCAGGACTTTCCTGCCCCGGCTGTTCTTAAAAATTCCTTGCTCACTCAAGGCTAACAAGGCCATATCTTCAGGTCTGATTAATTGACCCGGGGCTTTGTGCAATAGCGAACTGACCAACTCCAGCCGGTGAGCAACTATTTCGTTCAGTGGCTGCCCAAGAGCTTGCAAATTAAGAACTCCCACTGTCACTGTTGTCGTATTCGGAATAACCGGTTCATAAAGAGCCGGTGCTTTTACTAAGCATCCCCGGGCTCCATCGGCTTCCACTAATAGCTGGCAAGAGGGATTAGCCATAGCTACATCATCAATCCATTGTACCGGTAAGCCGATACATTTTTCACCTTGCCGGCAGCTAAACCAGGCCGCACTTGATTGTACAGTCAGTTTTTCAGCAATTCGGGCAGCACCTTCCGCATAGTTATCGGAAAAAACCGGCGCAAGCTGCTCAACTTGATGGTAAAACATCTTGGTCGTTGAAGTAAGTATTACCGGGAAATGATAAGAGCGGGCATGTCTTTCCAAAGTTTGTAGCAAGGAGGTTTTTCCGCCTGCGCCGGTGCAGGCGAGGACACCTGGCTGATCTATCGGTATGGTTTCCCATAAATTCAACAGTAACACCTCTTTCTAATCCACTGACACACTCCGATAAAACAAGACGACAACCGTTCTATACGGTTGTCGTCTTGCAGCTCTTCTTCTATTATTCCCTATTTCCGGGTAAGTGTAAAGGAATTACCACTAATTTATAGATAATGGTTTTTCTCTACCTTAATTTCAGTGGTTTGTTCAGTTCCATTTAATATAACATTTAACGCAATTGCCGCCACACTGCCGGCGGTAATACCGCTGTGCAGAATGACCTGAGCCCAGCTGGGAAAATTGTGATAGAAATTAGGCACTGCCAGGGTAATCATACCAATACCCATGCTAACAGCCACTACCATAATATTATTTGTACCATCAAACTGCACTCTGGACAGTGTCTTGATGCCACTTGCTGCTACCATGCCAAACATGGCAATGCCGGCACCGCCCAGTACAGCTACGGGAATAGCTGCAATGACAGCCGCTAATTTGGGGAAAAGACCAAGAACCACCAGAATTACGCCGGCTGCAGCCACAACAAAACGGCTTTTCACCCGGGTTAAGCCAACTAACCCCACATTTTGCGCAAAGGCTGTATAGGGAAAGCTATTCAAAATCCCTCCCAGGATGGTAGAAAAACCATCGGCCCGTAAGCAGCGAGTCAAATCATTTTGCGTGATGGGCTTATCGATAATCTCACCGACAGCAATACAGTCGCCTGTCGTTTCGGTCATAACCACCAACATAACCAGTACCATGGCCGCAATTGAAGCTATATCAAAGGTAGGCATACCAAAGGCAAAAGGAGTAGTCACACCCAGCCAGCCGGCAGTTGCTACCTGTGAGAAGTTAACCATACCAAAGATTCCGGCAATAACAGTGCCTGAAATCAGGCCTAGCAATACAGCAATATTGCTTAAGAAACCGGTAAAATAACGATAAAAAAACAATACCAGAATAAGCGTAATAAAAGCCAGCAGAATATAAGGAGCACTGGCAAAATCCTTGGCTGCCGGATTACCGCCGCCAGCCCAGCGCACTGCTACCGGCATGAGCGTCACGCCGATGATGGTAATGATTGTTCCGGTCACTACCGGCGGAAAAAACCGAATCAAGCGGCTAAAATAAGGACTCACCAAGTAGGTAACCAGCCCGGCTACAATAATAGATCCGTAAATGCCTGTCAGTCCATGGGTTTTGCCAATAATAATCATCGGCGTGACAGCGGCGAACGTTACTCCCTGGATAATAGGGATTTTAACACCCATGTTCCAAAACCCTACTGTTTGAATAATGGTTGCAATGCCACAGGTGAATAAGTCAGCATTAATCAGATAAATTAATTGCTCTTTTGACAAGCCCAGAGCATTGGCAATAATGAGCGGTACGGCCACCGCTCCGGCATACATGGCCAAAACATGCTGTAAACCATAGGTGAACAGTTTTCCTAAAGGCAGCATTTCATCAACAGGGTGTAATTTTTGCATCGACTATTACTCTCCTTTTACCGTTTAAGTGTTTGCATGGCAGTAAAAACCTTTTCGGAGGTTATGGGCAAGCTGGTTATTCTGACGCCTACTGCGTTGTATACGGCATGAGCTATGGCCGGCTGTGGAGTATTGATCACCACTTCGCCAACTGATTTGGCACCAAAAGGGCCGGTGGGCTCATAACTTTCTTCAAAAGCTACCCGGACAGTGCCAATATCTTTGCGGCAGGGAATCTTGTACTGCATAAAATTGCTTGTTTCCATCCGGCCTTTTGCGCTATAGCGGACATCCTCGTAAAGTGCCATCCCGATCCCCTGAACAATGCCGCCTTCGACTTGAATTCGGGCCAGGTTGGGATTGATTACCGTGCCGCAATCAACAACAGCTACATAATCGATAAGCTCAATCTTGCCGGTCTCTTTATCTACCTCCACCTCAGCAAAGCCTGCAATAAACGGTGGTGGTGACACAGGGCTGCCATAAGTGGCCTGTCCGGTCAATTGCCGGCCTGACCCCATTACAAGCGCTTGGGCAAGTTTTTCCACACTTATACTTTTTGTGCCGTCTTTTGTTTGCAGCAGTTCTCCGTCAAACTGGATTTGTTCCCGGTCAACTGCCAGGAATTTTGCAGCATGCTCAAGCAGCTTGCCTTTTAAGTCCTGCGCCGCCTGTACAACCGCCATCCCTGTAACATAAGTAGTACTTGAAGCATACGAGCCCGGATCATACGGCGATATATCCGTATCGGCAGCATGGACAATGATATTGTCCAGTGAAGTGTTAAGTACCTCTGCCGCCATCTGTGCCAATATAGTATCACTGCCTGTCCCCATATCGGTAGAACCAACCAGTAAGGTATAATTTCCGTCATCATTAAGCCGTATCTCGGCTGAGGCAGTGTCAATTCCGGCAATTCCCGAGCCCTGCATGGTGACAGCCATGCCGACAGCCCGTATCTTGTTGTTGCCCATGTCCTTAGCAGGAAACTTTTCATCCCAGGCAATCATTTTCTTACCGGTCTCGATACACTGGTGGAGCGCTGAACTGGCCAAAATTTTGCCTTGATTAAACAGGCTGGTTTCGCCTTCTTTTGTAAGATTCTTAAGTCTGAATTCAGTCGGATCGACCTTAAGTTTCTTAGCCATTAAATTAACCGCCGACTCCACTGCGAATATTCCCTGTGTGGCACCATAGCCCCGCAACGCTCCGCCAGGCATTTTATTGGTATATACCACATGGCCGCTAAAGCGCACAGCCTTGGTTTTATTATAGAGCGGCAAGGTCTTAAGTCCCACCAGAGAAAAGGTAGTCGGTGCATGTTCACCATATGCGCCGGTATCCGATAAGCCTTGTATGTCAACAACGCGGATAAAGCCCTCTTTATCGGCTCCCAGCCTTACCGTCAGACGCATGGCATGGCGGCTGGTGGTGCAACTGAACGTTTCAGTGCGGTCATACACAATAAGCGCCGGTTTACCTGTTTTCATCGTAACAATTGCCGCAAACATTTCCACTGCACCGGTCTGCTTGCCGCCGAAACCGCCGCCAATCCGCGGCTTGATTACTCTGATTCTGCTTGCCGGCATTTGCAGTGCCCGGGCCAGTTGCCGCCTGACATGAAAGGGAATTTGGGTAGAACTGATAACAACTAGTCTTCCCATATGATCGAGATAACTAAAAGACCGGTACGTTTCCATCATGGCATGGGCTTGGGCCTGAGTATAATAGGTCTCCTCTACTACAGCATCACACTTGGCCAGTTCTTCTTCTATGTCACCAAACTCCACGTGATGGGTACAGGTAATGTTTTTTTCCTTGTCCATGCCAATGGGAAAGTTACAATGCACATCGTCTTCGGGATGGACGACCGATTTATGGCCGGCAGCTGTTTCAAAATCCAGTACCGGTTCAAAAACCTCGTAACTCACCTTAATCAGTTTCATTGCCTTATTGGCTGTTTTCTCATCAACAGCCGCAATAATAGCCACCTCATCGCCAACATAACGGACAATGGGGTCAAGTATCAGCCGGTCATAAGGAGACGGCTCCGGATAAGACTGGCCAGCTAAAGTGAAACGTGCATTAGGCACGTCCTTATAAGTAAGAATACATTCCACACCTGGCAGCTTTGCAGCGTTAGCGATATCAATAGCAGTAATACGGGCAAAAGCATGGGGACTGCGCAAGATTTTGACAATCAGGGCATCTCTTGTTATCAGATCTTCCGTATAGACCGGTTTGCCGGTAGCAATGGGCAATGCGTCCAGCTTAGGAACGCTTTTACCTATCATATTCATGTCAGGCTACCCCCAGATACTTTTTAATAGCCCTGAGTTGTCCCATATAACCGGTACAGCGGCACAGGTTTCCCGTAAGATAGTGAATAATTTGTTCTTCCGTAGGATTAGGCAATTCCTGTTTCATTGCCAGTACCGTCATAATGAAACCGGGACTGCAAAAGCCGCATTGCTCGGCCCCTTCCGCTGCCAGAACTTGAGCGAATTCTTCAGCTTCCTTCTGGACGCCTTCAATGGTGACAAGTGTTTTGCCATTTACCCGGAAGGAAGGCACGGTACAGGACAATGCCGGCTTACCGTCAATCCATACGGTGCACAGGCCACAGCAAGAAGTATCGCAGCCTTTACGTATGCTTAAATAGCCCTGTGCCCGCAGGGTGTCGGCTAGCAAATCATCGGCTGCTACATCAAATATAACTTTTTTCTCATTAATTATTGCTGTTATCTGCACGCTTCTACCTCCGTTATTGCTCGCCGGACAAGTGCCTGACAAAGGGCTTTGCGATACTGGGCTGTAGCCCGTGTATTTGTCTCAAAATGCAATTCTTCAGCAGCCACATTGGCAGCAAAATTAACATTTTCAGGCGTAACGCCACCGGAAGACAACACTTCGGCTGCACGGCGGGCAAATTTAGCCCGGCCCGGCCTTGCGCCCACGACAATGCGCCAGCTGCCATTCAGTTCAGATGCAGCTACATTGAGCAGCGGAAAATCACTGTGTGAATTACGCAATTGCTGATAAGCTGCCTTGCGGGAATTTTTCTTAATAATCACTTTGGTAAGAATATCTTTTTTATAAGGGTTTTTCAAAAAAGCCGCTAACGGCAGCCGTCCGCCCATGCACAATTGTACATCTGTATCCAATGCCAGCAGAGCCGGAAGCAAATCTGAAAAACCATATTTAGAGAAAACCGAAGCACCAACAGTAACAATATTACGGAATTGAACACCAATAACATGACTAACTGCTTTGGGTACTATTCCGTCAAAATAATTCTGTAAAACAGGACTGGTTTCCACCTCCCGAAAGGTAGTCATAGCACCAATCTCGATTTCTTCCTCTGTTTCTTGTATATAAGCTAAATTTAGTTTTGACAAGTCAACTGCTGTGGCAATACGCCGCGAACCAAGCCGCAAAAAAGCGCAGCCACCTAGCACTGTATTATTCCGTTGAGCACTAAGAACCTGATACGCTTCATCTAGTGAAGTTGGTTGAGCTAGGTTAAGCAGTGTAAACATCTTACTCCCCCTTGAGGCTGTCTGTTGAGTCACGATTGGATTGTAGCATAACTGTTATTAATAAGTAAAATTAATATTACTAATCATCTTTATAAGCCAAACTAATTTACATATTAACTATAGTAGCCTGAAACTAAAAGTATGTACTGTGTGGTCGCACAAAAGCACCAGAAATGCTAATCCTGTCTTCTAAAAGACTTGAAAAAGAGCCACCTTACCTAAAATCCATTAAACTCGCTTTCGCTCAAGCAAATGGATTTCTTAACGTAAGCTGACTCTTTTTCACCCTGTCTTCCGCTATATTTTATTAGGATATTTTATCTGCATATACGATTTATAGCTAATAGGCAAATGTCCCAAGCCCAGGCAAATTACAGCCAAAAACATGGATGGCGATTCCAGGATGATCGCTGAAGCTAGAAAATACAGCAGCGGCATAACTGCCATAGGGATGGGTACGATACCCAATGGCTGAAATAACCAAGTATATCGTCTCTTATTCCGAAAGAATCGCCACCAGCAAAAGTAGTAAACTGTTAAAGCTATGATGATAAGTGCAAAAGCTGCTTGTTTCATTACTGTATCCAACTGAATCCGGTGGAATAGCGGCACTAAAAACACTCCGGCCTGCCCAAGCCTTTCAAAAACCAGCCAGATAGGCGCTTCTTTTTTCAGCAACGGTATGTACAGAGGCGGAAGCAAAACCAACAGCAGGTTAGGCAGCACGATAAGTACGGGTATCAACAAATTATAGCCCCAATACATACTATCTCCTTTCAGAGCAACCTCTTCATCCAAGCATTAGCACAATTTACATATCATTATATAATTGCCACAACTCTCCCTGTAGCATACTCTATTTTATAGCGTAAAATCCGGCCTGCATGCCGGAGGCCCAAAAAACCTCCACAGTTGAGAAACCGGTTTCCCGTAACAGCTGCAAATGAGCTTCTATGGTGATAGGCAGAAGCTCAATCCCATACCGGCTGATGTGCTTATCCACTATATCAGGGTTTTTCCCATTTAACAGCTGGGCTTGACGCCAGCGCGCAAGGCCAAGCTGTGTGCCAAGCTCCGTCTGCGGCTTAATCGTTTCAAAAGTAATATAGATGCCGCCTGGGTTCAGCAGGTTAAAACAATTCTCCGTAGCCCTTGCCCGGCCTTGTTCACCTAAATAATGATGTACCATAATGGCAGTAATGACATCGAAACTGCCGGTATCATCCTGCAAATCTTCGGTACCTGACAAAACGCAGGTTATCTCCCTGTTCGCCAGTTTTTCAGCTGCAACGCGCAGCATTCCCTCTGCCGGATCTGCCGCTACGAAACGTAGTTGTCCAAAATGTTCAATTGCTTTTGCAATAAGCGTTCCCGTACCACAACCGGTGTCAAGCCATGCCTGAGGCTTAGGCACAATTGTTGCAACCACATCAATCGTTTCTTCATGAAACAAATGATACCGCGGAATGGTTTTATGTACATTTGCATCATATTCGTTCGCTGCCTGAGAAGTCTTGTTATCGCTCATCATCCTTCTGCCACCGCCTTTGTGCCGTTATTATCAAAATTCATGACAATTTAGCGTTTCGGCAATTTGATCAAGCTGGGCCACCATTTTACTCACTTCCTGAATGGTTTGGGCTACTTGAGTAACCGCTGACGCAATTTGATTGATCGCTTCTTGTGTGTCATTGACCTGCTCATAAATAGTAGAACCATCCGTTTTAATACCTTTTACAATTGCCTCAATTTTTTTGACCGAATCGGCACTTGTTGTTGCCAGTTTGCGAATTTCCCCGGCAACCACGCCAAACCCGCGTCCCTGGTCTCCCACCCGGGCAGCCTCAATCGCTGCATTCAGTCCTAATAAGTTGGTTTCGTTGGTTACATGTCTAATTAGTCCCAGCACTTGGTCGGTCTCTTGGACGCGAGCCTGTGATTCACCGGCAACTTGTGCTAACGTTCGGCTGGTAGCTGCAATTTCCTGGGTCTGAGCAGAGATTTCTTCCGTAGTAGCTGCCAATAGGTTAACATTATCCAGCAAGTCGCCTGCCATTTGTTTCATTGATTCCTGCAGTTCAACGGGCTGCGTGATAGCGATTGCACCAATGACTTCCTTGCTTTCATTAAATACAGGTATTGCAACAGAAGTATAAGGCAGGCCATATAACGTTTTATCAAACCGCATGGCAACCCGCCGCTTCTCATGAATGGCGCGATAGACGCCGCTTCCTTCTTTAAGGGGTTGATTCTGCGGAACCTTAAGGTCAAGTTTTGCACCAGCTTTGTATAATATAAACTTTTCCCGGTCGGTAAGCGTTACACCTGCATCATTTTGCATTGCCTGTTGAATTAGGGGTAAAGCCAAAACCAATTTTTCCAAAATAGCCTGATCATTTGCGGACATAATAACCGCTCCTTACATTGTTTTTATCGTGGTCTATGTGGACCATCTTAATATGCAGAAAACGCCATAAGGTACCACAGGCACTTTGACGTTTACGCAGGTCATTATTTTTATTTTACATACTGATTCTCATATTCTCTGATTTGCGGTAAACCAATCAGCTCATTAAACTCCGTAAAGGTAACCATCTGATCCAGCATGCCGGCGGTAGTACCGGTTTGCTTCAGGTTTTCCATCAACCGGGTAATGGCCAGTGTTACTGTATAGGTTGAAGCAGTTGGGAAAATAACAAGCTTATACCCAATGTCAGCAAGTTCTTGCACTGGCACCAGCGGAGTCCGCCCGCCCTCTACCATGTTAGCCAGCAGTGGAACGGTAAAGCTTGCCGTAATTTGTTTCATTTCTGCTACACTCTCAGGAGATTCAATAAATAAGAGGTCAGCGCCAGCCTCTTCATAGGCTTTAGCCCGGCTGATCGCTTCCTCAATTCCATGAACAGTACGGGCATCGGTGCGGGCGATAATAATAAGATCTGCATCCCGGCGGGCGTCGGCAGCTGCTTTTATTTTTCCCACCATCTCCGCCTGAGGAACAACCTGCCGGCCAGTCATATGTCCACATTTTTTCGGCGCAACCTGGTCTTCAAACTGGATGGCAGCCACTCCGGCCTTCTCATATTCGCGGACGGTGCGCATCACATTAACGGCATTGCCAAAACCGGTATCAGCATCGGCAATAACCGGTATAGTAACAGCTTCAACGATATTAGCCGCCCGGGCTACCATCTCAGTCATCGTCAGTAAGCCTACATCAGGCTTGCCCA
>Ga0366757_1026_pt1 | contig 19353 bp, 19 predicted proteins | sample TotcelHN113001K6_FD_207061 | JGI IMG/M metagenome (GOLD analysis project Ga0366757, IMG submission 207061) | Enriched cells from coal bed in the Powder River Basin, Montana, United States - Total cells N11 rep1 HSBNCT.N11.300.1.K6 ... | reverse complement strand
TTTCATCTAAAAAAACAGTGCCATTGTGCGCCAGTTCGAATTTACCTAATTTGCCGCCCCGCCGGGCACCGGTGAAAGATCCCTCTTCATAGCCAAACAGTTCGCTTTCCAACAAGCTTTCAGGGATAGCGCCGCAGTTAATTGCAATAAAAGCATTGTTTTTGCGCTTACTGCTTTGATGAATAGCCCGGGCCAGCAACTCCTTGCCGGTGCCGCTTTCTCCCTGAATCAGCAAGGTTGAACTGCTGGCCGCCACCCTTGACGCCAGTTCTTTTAACTCCCGAATGCGGCCGCAGTTGCCAATGAGTTGAGAAAACTCAGTAGCAATATCGCTGACGGTGGTGTCCTGTACCAGCCGCTTGATTTGATGGACATCCTTTAAAACAATTACCGCCCCTTCCACCACCTGACCGGTGATGATCGGTAAAGCATCACAATACCACTGTACAGCACCCCGGCGGCTCCGTACCTGACCGGAGAAAACCTCTCCCTTTTCAATGGCTTTCCACAGCTTTTTGTCATCCATAATTTGCGGCAATTCCACTTGCTGACCGGCTGTAATATCAGCAAGCTGGGCACCAATCTGATTGTGATGAATGATCAGTTTGTGCTCATTCACTACTAATATGCCATCATGCAGCAGGTTTAGCACCGTCACCAATTTGCGGGACAAGGCCTCCCGTTTTTTATCCTGCCAATGCTGGTCTATCTTACCGGAGATCAGATCAGCCATCTTCTCCAGAAACCTTAGCAGCGAGTCTTTCCGCTCCAGTACCCGCCGGGCTTGCGCCACATCAAAGCCAATTAATCCGATTACACCCAGCGTCTTATCCTCTAACCGGATAGGAACGACTACTTCAGCCGTTTCCGAACACATTCCCCATAACGAACAGGGACGGCAAAGCTGATGGCAGCCAGGCTGATCAATCACTACCGATTGACCGGTTTTTACTACATGGGAGTATACAAAACCTTCTAACTTTTGACTGCAGCCTTCTTTATAGCGACCCGTTCCGGCCACGCGGACCAGGTTTTCATCGGCAATTTCCACCTCAATTTGCAAGGCTTCGGCTATGGCTTCAGCAGTCTGTTGAACAGTCTCCTGGATTTCGCGGAGAGAATACATCAGATCACCTCTAGGACCCGTTTCTTATCTCTTACTAATGTTCGCTGAGAGCTGATCTTTTCCTGCTTCTATCTGTTAGGAGACCTTATCAATTAGTTAGGCTACCTTATAGATGATTGTAGGAAGGATATTCGCCATCCCATACAATGGATTGATATTTTCCCGGATCGGTATCACCTTCCGTATTAAAGAGCAAAATGGTAGAATCAGCAGTAATCCCCATCGCTGCCTTAGCTTCCTGCCAGCGTCCGCCCGCCAGCAGCAAACTTAAGAGACCCATGGTAACAGCGCCCGATTCGCCCGAAATAATCCGGCTGTCAGACCCCAACGGATTACCGAGTATCCGCATGCCTCTGGCTGCTACCCAGTCAGGGCAGGAAAAAAATATCCGGCTGTAATCACGCAATACCTCCCAGGCAATACGATTGGGCTCACCGCAAGCCAAGCCGGCCATAATAGTGTCCATGTGGCCGCCAACCGTTCTTGGTTCACCGTCTCCAGCCAGCGCCGACTTATACAGACAAGCAGCCTGATCAGCTTCAACAATAGCCACGGCAGGGCTATTGTCCTGATAAACTTCCTGCAAATATCCCTGAACCGCTCCGGCCAGCGACCCTACTCCGGCCTGCAGCAGCACATGGCTTGGTCTTTCAATGCCCAGTGCCTGCAGTTGCTCTACTGCCTCGGCAGCCATGGTGCCATAGCCTTGCATAATCCAAGTGGGAATCTCTACATACCCCTCCCAAACAGTATCCTGGACAACTATCCAACCGTGCTGTTTGGCCTGTTCATCAGTCATCCGCACCGCATCGTCATAATTAAACTCAGTAATGCAGGCCTCGGCGCCTTCAGCCTGAATGTTTTCCAGCCGCTGAATAGAAGATCCTTTGGGCATATACACAATAGCCTTTTGCTGTAGCTGTCTCGTAGTCCAGGCTACACCACGGCCGTGGTTGCCGTCTGTCGTAGTGGCAAAGGTAATGTCGCCCAACTGCTTTTTCACTTGCGGCGAAATGAGTGTATGATAAGGTAATTCACTGATGTCTGCCCCCAGCCGCTGCGCCAGATAGCGGGCAATCGCGTAAGAACCGCCTAACACTTTAAATGCATTCAATCCAAACCGGTAAGACTCATCTTTAACATATACGCCGGCAACACCTAATTTCTTCGCTAAGCAAGCTAAACTGCGCAGCGGTGTTGGCTGATATACAGGAAAGCTCTGATGAAATTGCTTTGCTTTAGTAATTTCCTCACAGCTCAAAAACCGAGTTGATGTTCCTGTCTTACCGTTTTGTATCATCGTGTTTACTTTCCAGGCAATAGTATTATTCATGTTTAGATTCCCCCTCAATGGTTATTAGCCAATTAAAATGCAAGTATCGCGCCAACATCATGATAAATTCGAATTTTTGGTATAATTCTTGCATATTTTTATACTGACATTATAAGTCAGGGAGGAGAGCAAACAATGGGTGATCATATGAGACCAGTCCCTTTTCGGGAATTAGTTGCTCGCATTTTTGAGGAATATGCTGCTGACCGGTCAATTTTTTCTTTACCCCAAACCAGCTTCTTTCGCAAACAGGGGAACAAAAGAGTTTCGCTGTTTGGCCAGTGGTGTGAAACACCGCTTGGTCCTGCAGCAGGCCCTCATACACAACTGGCGCAAAATATCGTTACTTCTTATCTGGCAGGAAGCCGGTTTATTGAATTAAAAACGGTCCAGGAAAAAGAGCCCCCTGTCGACAAACCTTGTATTGATGCTGAAGATGAAGGCTTCAATACGGAATGGTCCAGCGAGTATACTGTTGAAAAAGCCTATGACGAATACATAAAGGCCTGGCTGCTGCTGCATTTACTGGAAGAAGCTTTTGAGCTGCGCACCGGTTCCACCCGTTCTTTTCTCTTCAACATGAGTGTTGGCTACAATCTGACAGGCATTCAAACTCCTCGCATGGATACCTATATCAATAGTCTCATGGATGCTTCGAAGCATGTTTTTTTCAATAACTGTCTAGACGAATTGTCCTTACTGCTCAAAGACGGCAGCTTTTTAAAACATACCGGTCTCGAAAACCGCCTGCCTCATTTGCGGCAGCTGCCTGACCGAATTGAGCCTCACATCTGTAAATCGGTAACCCTGTCAACCATGCATGGCTGTCCACCGGCGGAAATCGAAAAAATCTGTGCCTACATGCTAACAGAGAAAAACCTGGAAACCTATGTAAAGCTTAATCCTACTTTATTATCCTTTCCGGTAGTGCGCACCATTCTTGATAAATTAGGGTTTGACTATATTACACTCTCGGAAGAATCCTTTCACCATGACCTTCAATACAGCGCCGCAATTCCCATGCTTACACGCCTGCAAAAACTGGCTGCCGGCCAAGGACGGTTCTTTGGTGTTAAATTGACCAATACACTAGGCTCGGTTAACTTCAAGAAAAAACTGCCTGGCGGTGAAATGTACATGTCCGGCCGCTCCCTCTTCCCGCTATCCATGCAGTTGTCTGCTAAAATATGCCATGAGTTTAACGGCCAATTACCCATTTCTTTCTCAGCAGGCATCAGCGAACATAACGCGGCTGACGTCTTCGCCACCGGCATACGGCCCATCACCCTGGCCACTGATCTCTTAAAACCAGGCGGCTACAACCGGATGTCTGCAATTGCGACTAAGTTAGAGCAAATGGATGGCTGGGATCAAACCAGTATCAATGTCGGCAAGGTAGCCGCCCTAGCAGAAAAGGCGCTTAGCGTCGATTATGCCCAAAAATACTACCGCGGTACCAAAAAGGTTGCTATTGCCGGCAGCCTGCCGCTCTACGACTGTGCTGAAGCTCCCTGTAAAACAGCCTGTCCCATCGGGCAGGATATTCCTGAATATATCCGGTTAGTTGGCGAAGAACGCTACGCCGAAGCCCTAGCCCTGATTTATGAAAAAAATGCCCTGCCCTCCATTACCGGCCATATTTGCGATCATGCCTGCCAATACAATTGTACACGCTTAGACTACGAAGGAGCGGTACTTATCCGGGAAGCCAAACGCATTGCGGTCATCAAAGGGTATGATGAATATCGCCAAAAGTGGGCCCTGCCAGCGAAACAACGAGGTGTAAAAGCGGCGGTACTGGGCGCAGGCCCAGGCGGTCTGGCCTCTGCCTATTTCCTTGCCAAAGAAGGCTTTGACGTTACTGTCTTTGAACAGCGTGACTCGGCCGGCGGCACACCACGCCACATCATCCCCCAATTCCGCATGAGCAGCGAAGCTGTTGCCAGTGATGTTAATTTCATCAAAGACCACGGTGTCCGGTTTATCTTTAACTGCGATGCTAGTCTAACGATTGACAAGCTGCGAGCTGAAGGCTACCAGCATATCATCATTGCCGTCGGCGCCGGTGCGGAAAAACCCTTTCCCCTGCAAAGCCAAGAGGGCTGCCGGCCTGCTTTGTCGGCCCTTGAATTCCTGGACCGCTTCAATCATCAGCCTGAGTCACTCCAGCTGGGCAAACATGTAGCCGTCATCGGTGCCGGCAATACAGCAATGGATGCCAGCCGCACCGCCCTCAGGCTGCCGGGAGTAGAGTCGTGCACCGTCATCTACCGCCGCACCCAGAAAGAAATGCCTGCTTACCACGAAGAATATGAATTGGCTCTGGCCGATAACGTACAATTTCATTTTCTCCTCAATCCGGAACAATTCCAGGCTGACGGAAAGCTAATATGCCGAGTGATGAAGCTCGGTGAACCGGATGCATCAGGCCGCCGCAAACCCGAACCAACTGACGAACTGCGTACTTTACCGGCAGATACCGTCATAACTGCCATTGGCGAAGACAGTAATACCGCCTTATTACAAAAAATTGGCATTACCGGAGGCGCTCTGCCCGGTGTATACGTAGTAGGCGATGCTTTAAACGGTCCTGCCTCCATCGTCCAGGCAATTGCCGATGCCCGTAAAGCTACTACCACCATTTGCCAAAGCGCCGATGCCGCCTGGCAGCCTGCTCAGTCTCACCACAGCAAAGCTACCGCCCGTCAGGCCCAAGAGATAGCTAATAAAAAATATGGTCTTACCTGGCAATCAGATGTTAAAATTGAAGGAGACCGTCCTGCCGACGCCAGTGTTGGCAAGCAGGAATCTGCGCGCTGTCTGGAATGCAGCTATGTCTGCAACAAATGCGTTGAAGTATGTCCTAACCGGGCTAATCTTGCAATTGCCATGAATGCTGATAACTTTACTAATTTCTATCAGATTGTGCACCTCGATGCTTACTGCAACGAGTGCGGCAATTGCGCCACCTTCTGCCCGTGGAATGGCAAACCGTATACCGATAAAGTTACCCTCTTCAGCCTGCGGCAGGATTTTGAGAACAGCCGCAACCCCGGTTTTCTGGTAGAGAACAATTCCGTCCTCATCCGGTGCGGCAACGAACTTCATACTTACGCTCTGGAGCAAGGACGCCTGCGTGTCGAAGGGAATATGGAGCTAAGCAAACTAGCGGATATCTTCAATGAACTGTATTGCAAGCGGCCGGCCCTCTTTGGCCCGGTTGACGAATAGGAGGAATGCCATCCATGCTGATACTAAAAAATGCAACTGTCATCGAATTTCAGCCCCCTGCCGTACACACCGGCTGGGATATCGTAATTGACGGAACGGAGATCATCGCCGCCGGAGCGGGAATAGCAAACAGCTATACCGCCGACCGTGTGCTGGATATGTGCGGAGCTATCGTTATGCCCGGCATTGTCTGCAGTCACAACCATTTTTACTCCGGCCTGGCCCGGGGCATTATGGCTAATATCAAGCCCTCCCCTGATTTTGTGTCGGTACTTAGCAATTTGTGGTGGCGTCTGGACCGCGCCATTGATGAGGAAATCCTCTACTATAGCGGCATGGTCTGCTCGCTGGAAGCCATCAAGTGCGGCACTACAGCAGTCATTGACCATCATGCATCACCTGCTTTTATTGAAGGCTCACTGAAGGTGCTTAAGCAAGCCTTTATCGAAACAGGTCTCAGAGGTATTACCTGCTACGAGACCACCGACCGCAACGGCGGTCTGGCAGAAGTAGAAGCCGGTGTCCGAGAAAATATTGAGTTTGCCCGGCTTTGTGATAAAGACAAAGCAGCCGGCGGCAGTGCCTATTTGGTAGAAGCAATGATTGGCGGTCATGCGCCGGTGACGCTGCCTGACGAAGCTCTCCGGCTAATGGGCGAAGCGGTGCGCCTGACAGGCCGCGGCGCTCATGTCCATGTTGCCGAGGATCGCTATGACGTATCCTACTCCCATCACATCTACGGCAAAGATATTATGGAAAGGTTAGCGGCCTTTGGTTTGCTAACTGACAAAGCCTTGTTTGCCCATGGACTTTATCTCTCGGACCAGGATATTGCCCTGATCAACCAGCATAATGCCTATCTGGTGCACAATGCCCGTTCTAATATGAATAACAATGTTGGCTATAACCACAAGATCGCCCAGTATACCAACTTTGCCTTAGGCACTGACGGCATGGGCAGTGATATGCTGGAAGAGTTCAAGTTTGCCTACTTCAAGCACAAAGACGTTGGCGGCCCCTTGTGGCCGGACAGCTTCCTCAAATTCCTCTCCAATGGCAATGATCTCTTAAGCCGCAACTTCGGCGCCAAATTCGGCAAAATTGCCGCCGGCTACAAAGCCGACTTGACTGTCCTAGCCTATGACGCCCCTACCCCATTATTGCCGGGTAATATTGGGGGCCATATCGCTTTCGGCCTGGACAGCCGCGATGTAGAGACCGTCATTATCAACGGCCAGATCGTATTGGAAAAAGGCCAATTCCCCTTTGATGTCAAGCCCATTTATGAAAAAGCCCGCAAAGCCGCCGCACGGCTGTGGGACAGTATGGATAAACTGCCGTAAAGAATAGAAAAGGGCGGACCTAAGCTAGCTTAGGTCCGCCCTTTTTGATTAGGCTATTCTTTGATTGATCTGAGCTGCGGTTAAAGTCTTATCGGTAAACTGCAATTGGTCTACCTGGTAATTTGAACCGAGTGCCCAATTGCTTAAGCGGATATTTTCACCAGTCTGTGTTATCGTGCAAAGTAGATCACTGTTACTCTTGGAAAACTCAACACTGGCTAAGATAAGATTCTGGAATTGGAGAGTGTCAAAACCGTTGCCGGAAGCGCCTTCATAGCTGTTTATTCACGTCCTTTTTACTATCTGAACCTTTAATTACGTTATTGAACACCTAAGATCATCGGTAATAACTTCAAGTGCAGAAATATGGCAATTATTGCAACTATATTCTGAAAAACATGTAACACAATTGGAGCTAATAGAGTATCAAATTTTTCATACGCGAATGCAAAAAATATTCCTAATAGAATATGCAAAAAATTTGCAGCACCTCCGTGAAAAGAATAAAAAAGAAAAATGCTAACTGTATAGGCAAGCAGTCGGTTAAACTGATTTATATATCGAAAAATTAACCCTCTAAATATTACTTCTTCACAAATAGGTGCCAAAAAAACGACTATTATAATCACACTAGGATAATTAAGATAATACTCTTTTCCTCGTAACATATCCCAATAATTATAGAGACCACTTACTTGCATAATAGCAGTGAAAATTACGATTAACAATTTTATTCCTACTAATATTAGTAAGTAGTATAAAAATCTTTTATTTTTAAATAGAAATGTGATTCTCTTAATTTTGATCCACAAGTTCATTATAAGTATTGGTTTACGATAATAAATTAAAACAAAGGGAAGAGAAAGCAAATAAGGTATAATCATTGAAATAGGGGGAATTTGATCCACTTTAGAAAAAGCAGAAAGGGGTATTTTTAAGTAGAATAAGCATATTACATAAAAAACGAATATTCCGGCGATAATCAGAAGACAAGTTCCAAATATTTTAAAAACATCTTTTATTGAATATGTCCTATAGTTTTGATATTTTGTTATTTGTTTGTCTGTTTTGGTTTCTAATTCTATCCACTCTTCTTTTGAGGGTATTCCACTCTCAATTAAAAACTGCCAGGGCATTACTATCTCTTTTAAATCCGGTCTTAATGATATGCACTTAGCAGCAAACTGTTTTGATTCTTGCGAATTTCCTAATTTGATATTTATCCGAAGCAGCCAAAAATTAACCAGAAAGTCATTGTCATTAATATCTAATGCACTTTGAAATTCCCTCTTTGCTTGCTCATAAATACCCAAATCATAATTTTCAATTCCTGCTTCCAAAAATTTACCAAAGGCCATCCATTTAAAGACCATCCAATATATCCTCCCGATATTTCCATGACTTTGCGTCCCTATCTTTCGAATACTCCTTGAACCTACCATCTCCGTTCATATTACATATGATTTTTTTAGCGATAATAGGAACCTTGTCCCCTATTTGAGTAAAATTCCGAAAACACAGCGAAAATAATTGCGATATTCCTATCCAGCTTACAATCTTTATCAGCATTCATGTCTAAATTATGTAAATTAAAAAAATACTTCCCCAATATTTCATTATTTTGTCCTTTAATTAATGAATAGTTTGGCTTTTGGGGAGATGACAGCAATTCAATTGCAATTAAATTCATGACCAAATCCAGGTCTGCTTCATTCTCATCATTACCTACAGTTTCCAATGTAGCCGAATAAATTGTTTTATTATCCAAATTGTTAAAATATATTCCTTGGTTTGTTGCTTTCAAATTACCAATACTCATACCTTCCTCTAGGATTGAATATTCCGAGATATCAGCTTTAGTAGTAACTGTAAGAACATTTCTTTTATTAATCTCAGAATAAAGATCAACTATGTCTATTCTTTGATGCCTTAGTTGACACTTGGCATACATAACGATTTCCTTTTTACAATTTTCAATGCGATATTCGATAAGCTCGTTGGTGATATTATTAGTTAACAAGTATAAATCATTAAATTCATTAGTATATTCCTGAACGGTATCATCTTTTTCAATTATACTCGAACTTTCTTTCGAAAATATCCTATGTAAGATCGCATAAATAAACTCTAAAACCGCTACTATACTAAGAACTGCTAGCGGAAATATTATATGCATCCCAAGGATCTCTCCCAGTCGATAATCGTATTTACTTAATGCGAATAAACTTACAGTAGCTAGTACGAATGCTATAAAACCTATTAGCAAGTGATGCAAAGAGAACAACTCCCTTTTATTTATAAATAAATGAATCAATTCTCTTTCTTTTTCTAGCAAAATAAATTAATCCAGCACTAAGGAAAAATACAGGTAAATGTATTAGCGCTGCAGTCGCCAGCCCCTCAAGAAACCACTGCATAGTAATAGACATTTCCCTATACTGATGTAATCCGATAAAAGTACAAAGCGTTGACAAAGTAATCCATGACACAAAAATACAATTCCAATAGTGATAAAGACATATATAAGCCGCAATAGCGATTAAGGCAATTGCATAAGGCCACATACTCCATCCAATATATATGAAAATCAGAGTTAAGTACTTTATAAAAAACCAATTAACAAAATTCTGCGACCATACTCCTATTTGGTCATATCCTGCAATACCAAGAAACACAACTAAAATCAAATGAACACTGATTATTACTTTAAAATCATGTTTACATTGTACCATGGGCATGTAATTTTCTCCATTTTCACCCTCCCAACCCTCAATAATTTATATCTAATATAATTAATAAACTAATACTCCTCACTTGTTTACACTTCACTTTCTTAATATATAAAAATAAGACACAATTTTGTTATATAATCGTTTGGTTATATGATATATCGAAATTATTGCAAGAAAAATACTAATTACAAAAATCCCCGTAAGAGAAAAGTCACTCAAAATTAATTCAATTAATCCTGCCCAAGTACCGCAAAATATCCAAGAAATTGTCAATATTATTAAAAGTATAATCATGTATTTATCGTAATAATCCAATTGGGGCCACCATTGCATTAAGACCCCTCCCTTAGCATCCTGAAACAATCAATAAACATGCATAAATCAAACATAGTAACGAAGTTTTTGCTGCGTCATCTTAGGTGTTCAATTAGAAAAAACATACAAGGCCAATTAGAATAACCCTATTATTTTAGCGTTTTCGCCTTACACTTCTTTTTAGCTTTACCAGGATTTATAAATACAGCATTAAGAATTGTTATAATGGTATATACTACAACCCATATGCAACCAAATAAAAGAGGAAATACCATATTTGTCCCCATTACATGCCCTAGTTGTGGATTAACTACATGTAGCACTATTAATATAGCAAAAGCCAATATTAGGGATACTACTAGTGCTAAGTCCATATGTACCTCCTCTTATTAATCTAAGAATTTAATAAACCTATTAACATAATGAATATAGTCAATAAACATGCATGAATTACATAATAACGAGGATTCTCTTGCTCTCTCCAAATTTGCTTTTTCTTAGATGGTCGAATGAGAAAAGAAAGCACTATAAGAGCAATCAAAGCAATATAAATATAAGCTTTTTTATCTGGCAGCAATTTATCACTCCTCTTTTGCTTTAGAGCAAACTTCAGAGTCAGGATCGCTGTTTTCAGTTTTTATATTTACACCTCCAGCAGCTGGTGGCTCTGTGTTTAGGTTAGTGCTAGAATTATTGGGCTCGTAACAATCTAATGCAAATATAGTCGACACTATAGGAAAAAAGGTTCCCGCAATCCACCAAAAAACAAAAGAAAACTTGTCCTTTTTTGCAATAAATGCCGGAATAAGGCCAGCACAGACAAAAAACCAATAATTAGTTATAAAAAATTCCAACCAATAACCAAATATAAACTGTACAATATACTTAACAATCACAAAAAATAACATTAAACTCATGAACAATAAGATATTCGTTTTACTAAACAATTACATCACTCTCTTATACCTCAATCTATCGTATTGCAAATATCCTAATTCATTTCACCTTCAACATATTTTCTAAATCGGCGTTTTGCACATATTCTTTGTTACTTTGCCTCCTCTCTTTTATCTTTTTCCTGACAAAATAGATAATACCCGCTATGCAGACAAATATCGGTAGGTGTATGAGTGCCACCGTTACTGTTCCTTTAGAAAATATCCTTAGGTTAATAGCTCCGAAACTATATACCACCATCGAATAACCATTTACTACCGATAAGGTAACCCAAGATACAATTATCCATTTTAGGTAATGATTGAGACACAAGAATACCGAGATAGTGGTGAATGCAATTGCATAAGGCCACATACTCCATGAAATATATATGAAAATCAGAGTTAAAGGCTTTATAAAAAACCAATTAACAAGATTCTTCGACCATACTCCTATTTGGTCATATCCTGTAATACCAAGAAACACAACTAAAATCAAATGAACACTGATTATTACTTTAAAATCATGTTTACATTTGTACCATGGGTATATAATTTTCTCCATTTTCACCCTCCCATTTTTTCTTTCAGTAATTTTATACTATCTCAATTAGCAACATTTTCTTCTATTATCCCGTTATTCTTATTCATTCTGCTACAAGGAATGCATTGTATTGGTTCGAGAAAAATATCACCAAAGTTAATTTGTACACTCAATATAATGGCTAAATTTCACTCTTCACTTTTTCTCCAATATATTCTTGCGCCAAATGCGCATTTTCTTTGGAAAAGAAATAGATGTCAAAATAGTCTATTCCAATGACTTCTCCTTGCTTTATATATTCGATCATATACTTATCGCAGAATGGTATATAATATAATGCTGATATAACATCTCCCGAATAAAGGAAAAACAACAGGATTGCTCCATACTGCATTAAATTCCATCCTAGCAATGCAAAAATAACATATGGTATAACAGATACTAAAATGATTGGTCCACATTTTGCACTAATTGCTATCCACACTGGTATTATTTTAGGAGCAGGAAATTTCGAAGCATATTTTCCTTCAAATACCTTTATGAAGTCTTGATCTGTATAATTACCCCAATATTGGTAAACCCAAGTTTTCAGCTTTTCTTGCATAGCAAACCCATAAGCAATATAGCTCACATTTATCAATCCAAGAGCTAATATCGGCCATCCCTCTGGAATGTGCTTACTAACTCGAAAAAGATCGGCTACTATATGAAATCTCACCAATATCCAAAATATTACTAAAACAAAAATTAACGTTAGTAAATAAGCCTCCCTTCGCTTCCGCCGTATATGAATTATATCGTGAGGCAACTTTTCATATTTCAAATGAAAACTCCCTTCTCAATATGTAATAAGTCAATACTATATTATGAGGTAACCCACTAAGCTTAAATCGGAAAAGCATCTGTCATACCGCTCTTCCTATTACAGCTCTCCTTCGTATGTATACCAATATTTTTTCTCACTTAGTCAAAAAAGCGAAAACTGCCCTGATTGTCCGGAATCCGGTGCAACCCGGCAGTCATAACTGCCTGAACAGCAGTTTACAGATCCATGGCTTTGCGTCCTTATCTTTCGATAAGTTTGCCAATAAACAGCTTTATTGGGCTTTTCAAGGCTTTTAGTCAATTCTTATTGAATTTACATTTATTTGAAATTATTTGTTCAATTCCATATAATTTACAAAATCACCTCCCGATTTATCGCAATTATTTAAATTATATTAAAATAATCCTTCTGAATTATTTCTCAGCATTCTTTTTTATAAGAGCCTTCTTTTCTAACATCAGTCAATCGCTTCTTACATTGTGAACTGTAACAGTCCCATTCCGCAAATCAGCCGCGACTGTGGACAACATGGATAAACTGCCGTAAAAAAGATGGGGCGGCTGTCGCACTAGATAGCTCCAAAAAACAAAAAAATGGCAACCGGCAGTAGCCGGGAGCCATTTTTTTGTTGTAAAATCAAGTTTGAAACGAACATGAAAATACAAGCAAATTATACAACAGACGGAAATATATATCAACTGGTCTTGCCGATGGATATCGGTGAAATGATCCCGGCAGATGATTCGGTACGGTTACTCAGCGCGGTGTTAGAAAGGCTGGATTATAGCAAACTGTACGCCGCGTACTCCCGGATGGGGAGAATCGAGAGATCACCGAAGCGTCTATTCAAAATCCTTGTCTATGGGTACATGAACGGCATCTATTCGAGCCGTAAGCTCGAACAGGCTTGCCGCCGAGATGTCAACTTCATGTATCTTTTAGGCCGAGAAAAAGCACCCGATCACGCTACGCTCGCGCGCTTTCGCAGCGAGCGGCTAAACGAGGTAATCTACGATCTGTTCAGCCAGCTTGTACAGCAACTTGCCGATGCGGGCGAACTGTCGCTGTCGAGTATATTTATCGACGGCACCAAACTGGAGGCCAATGCCAACCGTTACAGCTTTGTCTGGAAGAAAACAACGCAAACCCAGGAGCAAAAAATGCAGGCCAAAATGAAAGAAGAACTGCCGGCAGTGGCAGCAAAATTCGGGCTGCGTTTTCATACCGGCTCAAAGATCAAGGCCAAAGAGCTGAAAAAGCTGCGCAAACGGCTCAAAACGCTGCAAGCACAGCAACAGATCGTCTTTGTTCATGGTAAGGGGCAGCGTAAAAGCACCCTGCAGCGGGCGGTAGAAATGGTGGAACAATATCTGGCCCGGCAGAAGAGCTATGACGACTACAACCATAGCTTCGGGGAACGAAACAGCTTTTCGAAAACTGACCGGGATGCGACCTTTATGCGGATGAAAGAAGACCACATGAAAAATGGGCAGTTAAAGCCCGGTTACAACGCCATCTTGGCTGTGGATGCCGAATATATTGTAGCTGCTAGTATTGCGCAGGAGCGAAGCGATAGCCAGACCTTGATCCCGATACTAAAGAAGCTTCAGGGACTGGGCTATACCAAGCCGGTAGCCGATGCGGGATTTGAGAGTGAAGAGAATTACACCTGGTGCGAAGAGAATGGGCAAACAGCATTCATCAAACCAGCTACTTTTGACGCAAGCAAAACCCGCAAATACAAAAGCGACATTGGCAGACGAGAGAACATGCCATACGATGCCGAAAGCGACAGCTACCGCTGTCACATGGGTCACCCCATCAAGGCAGCTTATGATAAAAAGACTCGATCGAAAGCCGGTTACGCAATCGTAACAACGTATATACCTGCACCCAGTGCGCGGGCTGCCAGCATAAGGCTCAATGCATCAAGGGGGTGATTTTGCTATCATAAAAATTGACCACTAAGGCGAAAAATGCTAGAGAAAAAGTTGACCACCTTGATCAATAAACCTGCTAAGCTAGAGTTTACTAGACAAAGCAAAGCAGGTAAAAAAGGATGATCAAAGTGGACACTTATAAGTATATCAAAGACCTTCACGTAAAGGAACGAAAATCAATCCGGCAAATATCACGCGAGGTGGGACTTTCTAGACAGACGATCCGGAAGATTCTTTTTGGGTCAGTCGAAGAAGCAACGACATACAAGCGTACAGTAGAACCACCAGCTCCGCTGAGACAGCAGTTTGAGCCCATCATTAAAGAATGGTTGCTCAAGGACCAAGCCAGTCCTCGTAAACAACGGCATAACAGTCAGCGAATTTTTGAGCGATTGCAGGAAGAACATGAATTTACCGGCGGCAGCTCTACAGTTAGAGGTTGGGTCCGCGACATCAAGCGGATGTTAGATTTAGAAACCATTGATGCCTTTATGCCGCTAGAACATGACCCACGCGGATATGCCCAATGCGACTGGACGCCAGCCATGGCCCGGATTAGCGGAAAAGAGGTTCATGGCGAATTATTTCTCCTTCGTTTTAGCCATAGTAAACTGTTCTTCGTTCGTTTTTACCCTCATCAGCGTCAAGAAGCCTTTTTCGATGCTCACGAACACGCTTTTTCCTTCTTTCAACGTTCCCGTACAGATTTTGTACGACAATCTAAAAACTGCGGTTAAAAAGGTTCTGGTTGGTCGGAAACGTGAAGAACAAAATGCCTTCCTTAAATTCCGTGCACATCATGGCTTTGACAGCCAATTTTGCAATCCCGCAAAAGGCAATGAAAAAGGAATTGTTGAGGGACTCGCCCGTTATATCAAAGCCCATGCCTTTACTCCGGTTCCAGAATTCGTCTCCATGGAGGCATTAAATGAATGGTTAGCCGTTCGCTGCAGACGCTCAATGCCAGACCGCGCGGTAAACAGAAAATTAGTTTTCTAGAACGATTTGAAGAAGAACGTGCGAAGTTATTGCCACTTTCGAAGCATACTTTTGATTGTTGCTCACGTAAAGAGGCCAAGGTCAACCACTACAGCCTCATTGCTTTTGATAAAAACCAATACTCCGTGCCGGTTAGCTATCCAGGCAGGATTCTTACGGTAAAAGGATACATTGGAGAAGTTTGTATCTATGATAAACAAACCCTGGTAGCTGTTCATCCGCGCTCTTATGAAAGTGGCCAGCAAGTATTTATCTTAGAGCATTACTTCAAACTGCTGGAGCGAAAACCCCGATCAGTAGGTCAGGCAAAACCGGTTAGGCAGGCCGAACTGCCATCTTCATTTGCCGCCTATCACCAACTGGCTCAGCGCCAAGACTCCGATCACGCAGACAAGCTCTTTGTCGCTGTGCTGCTTCTCTTAAAACAATATCCAGTAGCGGTATTAGCCGAATCACTGGATAAGGCACTGATACAAAACCAGGTGAGTATTGAACTTATACAAAATTACGCAGACGAAGTGATTCGCCACAAAAAACCAAGTAAGCCCCTCGAAGTAAAGCCAGTACCATCTTCTTTCCCTGCACCGGTAGCACCGCCAGCGATTAATCGGTATCTCCAACTGCACGAAGGCGGGGTGAGTGCATGACAGTTGCCATGACGACTCATTTTTTAAAGGATTTGCGAATGTCTGGCGCAGCTAACAGTTTACCCGCCATTTTGCGTGATGCAGAAACCAAAGAATTGTCTCACCTGGAATTTCTCTCTGCTTTACTTACCCAAGAGATGGATCATCGCGAAGAGACACTCATTGCTCGCCGGACAAAACAGGCCCAGTTTCCCCATAGCAAAAGCATTGAAAGCTTCGATTTTACGGCAATCCCCACGTTAAACAAAACACGTATTCTCGCTCTGATGCGTGGAGAATACCTTGACGAGCGGCGGCACGTAATTCTTATGGGCAATTCGGGAACCGGTAAAACACATTTAGCCTCTGCCCTAGGCTTATGCGCCTGCCAACAGGGACGAAAAGTGAAATTTTATCAAACAGCTCGTTGGGTAGAAGAACTGCTAACAGCCAGAGAAGAGCATCGGCTTTTAAAACTAGAAAAAGAATGGATGCGCGATGATCTGGTTATCCTCGATGAACTTGGTTACATACCCTTTAGCAAGACTGGTGCTGAACTGCTCTTTCAGTTTTGCTCAACCAGGCATGAGCTCGGCAGCATAATCGTCACGACTAACTTGGACTTCGACAAATGGCCTGAGGTCTTTGGTGATGTGCGCATGACCGAAGCCTTGATTGACAGACTAACTCACCGAGCCGATATTCATATGATGAATGGTGAAAGCTATCGCTTCCGCCAATCAATTCAGGCAAAGCATCCTAAAGGCAATGCCTAAATGATTGTGATGACAGATTCAAACAGGCCGAATTATCTGTCTTTTGACCGTGGCCATCAAGAGCCGGTCAACTTTTACTCCAGCAATGGTGGTCAACTTTTGTATTGACAAAACTAAGGGGGCAAGTAAAAAGTCGCTGGAAGAACGGAGCAAGAATCTGCATGTATCTAAAACCTTTCTCAGGCAGCGCCAAGAAATGCAGGTTCGCATTCAAAGTGAGGAAGGCATTTTGTTACGAGCGAACCGCTCTATTCAAGTGGAGGGAGCCTTCGGAGTGCTGAAAGAGGACATGGGCTTCCGGCGTTTTCTTATGAGAGGCAAGGTCAAAGTACAGATTGAGTTTGTGCTGCTGTGCATGGGGTATAATCTAAATAAATTCCACAACAAAATCCAAAGTGGTCGCTGTGGAACGTTCTTGCATATTCCCAAAGCATCCTGATAAATGCATAAAGACTTTTTTATTGGGGAAGAGGCTTCCTCTGTTTTGCTATGGGCACAAACGGGCGAAAGGCTTCTTTTTTATTTATTTCCCGCCTGCATTTTATCTACTCAGGCAAAGAAAGGGTGTCGCAAAACGCTTTTACAAAAAGCACTTTTGCGACACCCCCTTTTATTTAAACTACTTCTCCGGGAAAAAGCATCATCTGATTTATATCTCTGTTTTCCAAAGGCCATGAACATTACAATAAGCATATACAACAGCTTTGTCCACATCGGAGAATTCTGCTTTAGGCTCCATACCAGGCTTTAGATAGACAAATTCCTCTTTATTGTCTGTTGTGACAGCAATCCAATAAGTATAATGTTCGGGAAGCATTTTATGGGGAGAAGTACCTACAGAAACCTTCAGCACACCGTCTTCTTTAACGGCTACAGGAATATGCTTTTCCTCTGAGGCCACTGTTACATTAGCCTCAAGCTTGGCCATTTGCTGATCACAGCAAGCGAGCTTTCCACCGTTATCGGTAATTAAACCAGCAATATTTCCACAGTGTTCGCATTGAAAGAATACCATTTGCTATACCTCCTTACCATCCGCCGCGTGAACCTAATCGCGCTGAAATTCGATGGGAATAATCGATCAAAAGCGGAACATATTCTAAGATTTTCTCTATTGGATATGAGCTCGTAGGGCCAGAAATACTGATGCCGGCAACAATATTTTCCGTAGAGTCATACAGCGGTGCAGCAATACAGTTAATCCCATTGCTCCACTCTTCACGGTCTACCGCATAACCCTGGAACCGCACTTGTTCTAACTCTGCCATAGACTGCTGCTCATCTATAATGGTATGCAGCGTATAACGTTTGGTCCCCCGCTTAAATGCTTCCAGCGCAATCTCTGGTGTTTTACAGGTAAGAACTTTACCTAATGCCGTACAGTGAATCGGCCGCCTCATGCCAATATGGAAATAACCATACGCACAATATGAAGTCTCCGCTCTGGCAACATAATCTTGCTATTTGCCTGGTTGATATTCCTTGTTTTTTTTGGATTTCTCTTGCCTGTTGATACCGCGTAATAGTATATGATAGATTCCACTTTCGCTTTTTTCCCGTGCTTGTCTCGCCATAACTATCACCTCAAATATAGTTTAGCATCTAATATTATTAGACTCAATAGAACCGTCCCCGCGAGTCGAACCGTCCCCTTAAGTCAAGTTAATAAAAGGAGCAGTGTTACTTTGTTTATTGTTTAAAACTAACAAAAACTAATTGCACTTTTAATCTTAACGGTTTATCATACTATTAAGTTTAGTTTAATTGGTTTATGTTCATATTTATTGCGTCTTAATTAATATCAGTATCAATTAAAGAACCACGTAGGAGGCGCCTGTTATCATGCATATCCCCAACCTATACGAAAAACTGCCTGTTGATCCCTCACCTGTCCAAAACCTTCTTGCCCAGGGAATTGTTTACGAATTAACTGCCCTGGCGGCAAAAGAGGGGATATTTAACGCTTTGACTGTTGAAAAATCAGCGTCCACGTTAGCCAGGGAATTGGCATGGGATGAAGTAATAACTGAGCGGGTTCTGCATGTACTTGTCCAGGCGGGGTATTTGACCTGCCTTAGCAGTCAGTATCTGACTACTAAAGCGGTCAGTCAGTATCTATCTCCAGACAACCCCTGGTTTCTTGCCGATTCACTGCTTTCTGAGTTTCCCGCCAGTTCTTTTGCCCACAGGGTGCTGCAGGCCCTTAACAACAAGGCCTTCACCCCCTCTTGCCACGAAAGAAAACCGAACCAGGTAGAACGGCTGCGCGGCATTGGCGCGCGCGCTTTAACCAGCGAGTTTGTCCAGACTACTGTTGAAGCAGTAAGCCTTGACCGGAAAAAACACTTGTTAGATTTAGGCGGCGGCCATGGCTTTTACAGCATTGCCTTTACCCAGAAATATCCTGCTCTGACTGCCACATTGTTTGATGTACCCGATATCGCAGCACTTGCCTCGGCTTCCATTCAGGAGTATGGCTTAAGTTCCCGCATTCATACCCTGGCCGGCAACTTCCTGGAGGATAATATTGGCTCCGGCTATGATGCTATTTTGTGCTCCCTGATGCTGTCGCCGGCTACCTTCGCAACTGTGCTGCCCAAAGTACATTCGGCATTACTACCGGGTGG